>Ga0123334_1000123_pt1 | contig 94039 bp, 72 predicted proteins | sample BiotimSIPDNA_FD_89706 | JGI IMG/M metagenome (GOLD analysis project Ga0123334, IMG submission 89706) | Anaerobic biogas reactor microbial communites from Washington, USA - Biogas_R1 time_0 SIP DNA | ecosystem: Engineered > Bioreactor > Anaerobic > Unclassified | place: Washington, USA...
AGAATCGATACAAATGCGGTAAAGTTGCAAATTGAGCCATTGTGGCAATAAAGAAGTAAGGATAGTCTCTTTAGAAGGTTCGAAAATAAAGTCAGACGAAAGTGAGTAACCTGAGTTATCAGTACTTTCTCCAGATAGTGGCAGGTATTGCTCAATATAAACTTCCTGATTTGCAGTATTTTTGAATTTGTTATACACAATATCGATCCGTTGATATTGATTGCTCAGAAAAAGTGAATTCAACTTATTCGACAACTCTACAATATCATCGTAATTAAAATAGTAGGCAATGTCATTCTCATTACCAATCGTATGAGCCCCCTTCAACAACAAGTCTTTCTCGACTAGTTTGCTAATGGGTAGAAAAAATACGTTGCCATTTTTTAGCAGTTCGGGATAACTAGAATACACATGCCACAATGCCTTTTTGACAACATTAGTATTAAATCCCCCACAAAGCCCTCGGTTAGAGCCCACTGCCACAACCAGCACCTTCTTAATCTCACGTTGCACCAAAAATGGGTTTTGATGATCCGTATCGGCCAATTTAATGTTTCCTACAATTTCGTGAAGTTTGTTATGATATGGCTCCAATCTAAAAATCTGGTCTTGAGCCTTTTTCAGTTTGGCCGCCGAAACCATTTTCATTGCACTGGTAACCTGCCGTGTACTTTTTATCGATGCAATGCGAAGCCGTATCTCTTTAAGCTTTGCCATTATTCTTCTATGTATTTAAAAGACAAATCGGTTGCAATTTTTGTCAGTGTTTCGCAAACCTTGTCATTCAAAATTCCTTTCCCCAGTTCATTTAATACCTCAGGACAATTCAAGTCGAGATATTCGTAAAACTCTGTTTCAAATTGGGCAATCTTATCAATAGGAACTTTACTCAAAAGGTTTAAATTTCCACAGTAGATAATAGCAATCTGGTGCGCAATATTTAATGTGCTATATTGTTTCTGTTTAAGCAGTTCGGTGTTTCGTGCCCCTTTTTCAAGAACTTGCCTGGTAGCTGCATCGAGATCGGCCCCAAACTTAGAAAAAGCTTCCAATTCCCGATATTGAGCCTGATCGAGTTTTAATGTTCCAGCCACTTGTTTCATGGCTTTTATCTGAGCATGCCCTCCAACTCGCGATACAGAAATTCCTACGTTGATAGCTGGTTTTATTCCTGCATTGAACAAGTTCGATTCGAGAAAAATCTGCCCATCGGTAATTGAAATTACATTGGTGGGAATGTATGCAGCAACATCGCCTGCTTGAGTTTCTATAATAGGAAGAGCGGTAAGCGAACCACCTCCTTTGACCTTTCCAATCAAACACTCTGGCAAATCATTCATTTTCCTGGCAATATCATCTGATTCGATAATTTTTGCAGCCCGTTCGAGCAGCCTGGAATGGAGGTAGAATATATCGCCAGGATAAGCCTCGCGCCCTGGAGGTCTGCGAAGCAAAAGAGACACTTCGCGGTACGAAACGGCTTGTTTAGATAAGTCGTCGAAAACGATTAAAGCATGGCGCCCCGTATCACGAAAATATTCACCTATGGCAGCGCCTGCATATGGGGCATAAAACTGGAGGGCGGCAGGCTCGGCGGCAGTTGCAGAAATGATTATTGTGTAATCCATAGCGCTATGTTTCTCGAGGGTATGGGCAATGCTCACCACTGTTGATGCCTTTTGACCAATTGCTACGTAAATGCAATATACAGGTTCTCCTTTGAGAAAATTTTCCCGTTGATTAATAATAGTATCGATGGCAATTGCTGTTTTCCCTGTTTGCCTGTCGCCAATAATGAGTTCGCGCTGACCTCGTCCGATGGGAATCATGGCATCGATAGCTTTAATACCTGTTTGAAGCGGCTCTTTCACTGGGTGCCTGAAAATTACCCCGGGAGCTTTTCTCTCGAGCGGCATTTCGAAGAGGTCACCAGGGATAGACCCTTTCCCGTCGATTGGTGTACCAACAGTGTTGATTATACGACCAAGCAGCCCGTCGCCAGCCATAATAGAAGCAATTCTTTGTGTTCGTTTTACGGCACTTCCTTCACTAATTCCGTCGGAAGTTCCCAATAAAACAGCGCCAATGTTATCTTCTTCGAGGTTGAGTGCAATTCCAGTTACACCGTTGGAAAACTCTATCATTTCGTCGGCTTCAACATTCGAAAGCCCCCATATACGTGCAATTCCATCACCAACCTGAAGTACAGTACCTACTTCTTCCATTGTGGGCAGGGAGTCGAAACCTTTCAACTGCTCTTTAAGTATAGCCGAAATTTCGGCGGGTCTAATATCTGCCATGTTACTTTTTCTGTAATTGTTTTTTTATTGTCGCAAAACGGGTTGCAATACTGGCATCGTATTGCATTCCATCGATGGTAAAAATAAAGCCTCCTATGAGTGACGAATCTGTTTCAGAAGAAAGCTCGATATTCCTTTGGGTTTTTTTCTGAAATTTTTCTTTTAATTCGTCAACCAACTTCTGCCCAACAGGCTGTGCAAATACAATTTTCCCGGTCGAGATTTGTTCTTTTCTTCGAATCATGTCGAGACAATTGCGGCAAATATCGGGCAAATATTGGTACCTGTAATTTGTCACAATAAGTTGAATAAACCTGAGAGTTAGCGGCTGAAACGAATCAGCAAACATTTCATTCAGCCGGCCAAGCTTTTCATCTGCCATCATTTTTTGCCCGACAAGGGAATCGCGAAAACCCTGGTAATTTGTTAACGAATAATAAAGTACACTTATATCATGGTAACATTCCATGAGGACATCCTCTTCAGATGCAAGCTCAACAAATGCCTTTGCATAACGTACTGTTACCCTGTTAGTATCCATTATCTATCAATTTAGTTCGATATCGTCAACCAATTCTTTAACCAGCTTTTCGTGACGAATTTTATCGCTCATTTCGGCAGAAACAACTTTTCCTGCTATTTCGAGTGACAATTCAGCAACCTGATTTCTAAGATCTTCCAACGCCTTGGCCCGTTCAAATGCCAATTGTTTCCGTGTATTCTCAATAATTTTATCAGCTTCTTCCTGAGCCTTAATTCTGGCATCAGAAATGATCGTATTGCGTTGCAAAACCCCTTCTTTCAACAATTGTTCTTTTTCTAGTCTTGTTGCCTTAATAATCTCCTCTTGCTCAGCTTGCAGCGATTTAATTTTTTCGTTGGCTTCGGCAGCGCCAGTAAGTGCCCTTTCGATATTTTGCTCACGCTCGGCCAATGCTTTCAGCAATGGTTTCCACGCAAATTTTCCAAGAATATAGACCAACAACAAGAAGATTATTGTTGTCCAGATTATGGTGCCTACATGCGGTATAAGAAACATGATAAAACACTTTAAATAAATACGATATATACCAACTCAATACGTGCGGCCATATACTACAATACCGCCAACAAAATGCACAGAATGATAGCCAAGAAAGCTACCCCTTCGATAAATACAGAAGCAAGGATCATACTCGACCGAATATCGGCATTTGCCTCGGGCTGGCGGGCAATGGCTTCCATAGCAGCAGCACCAATTTTTCCAATTCCCAGGGCAGCTGCTAAAGCGGCCATACCGGCACCAATACCTGCACTTAATTTTCCCAGCGCCAGTTCGGCTAAAATAATGAATAGTGTCATAGCATTTATTGTTTAATGTTTAACTTCAGATGTTGCGGCACCCAAATACATGGCTGATAGCACAGTAAATATATAAGCCTGTATAAAGGAGACCAAGATATCGACAGTAATAATAAAAACAGAAAAAAGCACTGAAATTAGCGATGTTCCCACTCCAACGACAAGATTGAAAACCGACGACATCAGAAAGATCAGGGCAATAAGAACTGCCACAATCATGTGACCCGAAAACATATTGGCAAATAATCGTACCATAAGAATTATCGGTTTAGTAAATATCCCCATAAATTCGACAAACGGAATGAGCGGAATGGGCAGTTTCATAAACCATGGCACATCGGGTGGGTTAAATATATGGGACCAATATTGCCTGTTTCCGCTAACAGAGGTAATAACAAAGGTGAAAAAAGCCAACACAAAAGTAACAGCTATATTTCCTGTTATGTTGATTCCCAACGGGATAACCAGGCCAATCAGGTTGCTAACCAGGATAAAAAAGAACATGGTCAGCAAAAACGGCAAATAACAAACATGCCGGGCTCCGATAAAAGGGATAGCAATATCTTCGCGGATAAAATTCACTACAGGCTCAACAAGGTTCTGAAGGCCACGCGGTACCGCCAAGGGATTTTTGCGGGCCCGCGACGATGCTTTAACTAAAACAATCACAAGTAAAAGGGCAACCACTATCATCCCTGCAACTGTTTTGGTTATTGAAAGATCGAAGGGCACAATTTCAGAGCCTTCACTCAGTTTCTCGATGATTTTATCTTTGTTTTCTCCTTCTTTTGCAATGAAAAAAGGAAAACTTTCATTGTTGCTGTATAATTTCCGGGAAGAAAAAAAATGCCAGCCTGAATTAGGACTATAAAGAATCACAGGTAAAGGTATGGCCACTTTAACCGTTGATGTGGAAAAGAAAAATATTTCATGCGAATCGTTAACATGTTCAAAAATATACTCAACTGTATTGAAGTCATTATGTTCTTCAGCCTCCTCGGCATAAGAAGCTTTTGGAACACAAAATGCAATGAGCAATATGAAAACACAATATCTACACCACTCCATACTACATCTCATTTTACGTATAAATGTAAGGAAAATAACAAAAGCTATCTCCGTCAGAAGAAATAATTAGCGTTTATGATAATTTTTTGATGTGCTCTTAATAATCAGGGCTTGACGCTTAAGTTTTCGATTCGTTGATGAGTTCCATAACTGAGCGTACTTCAAAAACAGCATAAGCAACGTACAAGATAAGGTATACAATGAGGAAAGTAACAGCATTTTCTTCGTCGATGATAATATAGATTACTCCAAAAATAATATATATAAACATCTTAATCAGCGAAAGCATCATGAATTTGAAACTAAACCGTGAAATATCTTTTTGAGAGATCCTGAGCATAAATTTATGGAGCACAAGGGTTGAGATATAATAGAAAAGGAGAACGAACGGCAGAATAAGCAAAAAGTATGACCTGAAAATAGTGGAAAAGAGTATTGCTCCTACCACAAATATTATGAGTGTGTAATAGGAAAGCCCTTTAATAAATTTTGTGAAACTATTTTCCATGCCACTAAAGATAAGGCTTATTAATTGTTTTCGGGCATTTTACCTACCCTATTTGTTTCTCCTCATTTCGCAATGGCCTTGAAACAGGGCACTAGGCTCGATATATAGCTGGGTTGTAATGATATTTCCAATGAAAGAGGCCGTTGATTTCAATGATAGCAAATCTTCCGTGTCAATTTTCCCTTTTACTGTCCCTTCTATCTCCGCCGATTTGCAGGTAATATCGCCTTCAATTTTACCGTTAGCCCCAATGATCAACCGTCCCTTTGTGTCAAGATTTCCCAACAAAGTACCGTCAATGCGAATATCCGATTCGGAAGCGATGTTTCCGGTAACCGATGTGGTTGAAGATATTAGGTTAACTTCTCCCAGTGAATTATCGATAATTTTTGCCATAATCTGATTTTAAGCTTAGCAAATTTAATAAAATAGAATTGCTAACTCAAAAAACATGCACTATTCGGCACAAATTAATTGTATTAAATAGAAAAAAAAACGAGAAAATCTTCAGCAATTTAACTTGTTACGCCCAGCATGTACCAAGAACAAAGCATTCTCCCTATTCGTATGGACAAAAAAAAATCCTGTAGTTAACAGGATTCTTTTTATTGCTTTACATTGTTGATTAAGCAGTAATCTCTTTCTCGATTGCTAATTTACCTCTGTAATAGCCACATTCGGGGCATACAGTGTGGTATTTAACGGCTGCCCCGCAATTTGAGCAAGAGGCAATCGTTGCAGGCACGGCTTTGTCGTGTGTTCTGCGTTTATCTCTTCTTGAGCTCGAGTGTTTGTGCTTTGGATGTGCCATCTCTCAGTTCTTTATTTGTTATTTATTATTTTTCTTAATTCATTCCATCGTTCGTCAACAATTGGCTCCTCTTCTGATATGTCACTATCAACAAGATATTCGCCAAGTTTGGCAATCATTTCGGGATCGCATTGGCTGTTCCCGTTTTTATCGCTGGGGTGAACCCTTTTTATAGGAAGCCCCAAAATTACCATTTCGTATAAATATTGAGCAACATTGATTTGAAACTCATCGCGAGATATGGTTATCACATCGTCACTCAGCTCTTCATCTTCCATTCCGAATTTCACAAAAAGTTTACTATTACAGCTTATCTGCTGATTGTAAACGTCTAGGCAACGGTCACAAAGCAACTCAACTGTTCCTTTTGCATAGAATTCGAAAATCATCAATGTCGATTGCTTGGTAAGTACTACGCCCGCTGCTAACGAGCCATTCTTCACTTCGCTGTTCTCGAACATATCAAAGAACTTGTCATCTAATTCATACTCGAACTGATGAACTCCTTCCTTTAGCCCTTTAAAAGCAATTTCATATTTTGAAAGATATTTCATCGCCCACTTAAAAAGTTTTGCAAAAGTATAAATTTTTAGGAAACAGTTAAATTTTTGCACCTTTTTTTGAGCGTGTTAAAATGGAAGTTATTTAAGTATACAATTCACGGCTCGCGTTTAATCATTTTTGCTGGTCTTTGAGCCTTTCACTTTTCTTTTTAGCTTGAGAAAATATATTGACAAACCTATCGAAGCCAACAATGACAATGCGATTACGATGACTACCGTAAGGTAAACGAAAAAACGCCACCGCTCAGTGCCAGGAGCTAAACCTTTTATTAAAAGAACCGAAACTGCGAAAGCCTCGCAAAAACAAATTACTATAATAGAAATCATATTTAACCGTAAAAGGGTTTCAATGGGCAGTGAGTTAAATTTAATCTTCATTTCTTCAATGTGATTTTAAATGTTGTGGCCACGTTTGGCTCCGACGATTTGAGGATAATCTTGCCTTTATGAAATATCTCGACAATTCGTCTCGAAAGTGAGAGCCCTAAGCCCCAGCCACGTTTTTTGGTTGTATAACCAGGCTGAAAAATAGTTTTATACTTCGACTTTGGAATTCCTTTCCCATTATCGGTAACTTCGATTATAACATCTTTCTCATTTTCAAAAACATTAACTGCTATTGTTCCATCATTCCCTTCAAGTGCATCAACCGAATTACGGATAAGGTTTTCGATTACCCAACTAAACAGCGACGACGAAAGCGGAAGATAAAGCTCATCGGTTTCGTTGAAATTATACTTTATGCTTATCTTTTTTGAAACTCGGGTTTTAAGATAAATGACTGAATTCAGCAAAACTGAATAGAGGTTGTCGTATGCCAGTTCAGGATTAGATCCAATTTTTGAAAAACGTTCAGTAATGGTATTGAGCCGGTCGGTGTCTTTTACCAACTCGGTAATAATTTTGGGGTCAACATCTTCTTCTTTAAGTAATTCGACCCATGCGATGAGCGATGAAATAGGAGTTCCCAACTGATGGGCGGTTTCTTTGGCCATTCCAATCCAAACAAGGTTTTGCTCCGCATTCCGGGCAGAGTTGAAGGCGATATAAGAAACCAAAATGAAAATTACAATTACAGCCAGCTGAAAAACAGGATAATATTGTAGTTCGACCAAAAGTGATGAGCCCTTATAGTAAAGATATTGCTCTGTTCCATCCCCCAAAGGAATTACAATGGGTTCTTGTCGGGCTTTCATTTTTGCCAGTTCTCGTTGCAAAACCTTATCGCGGTTCTTGGGACTGTATTTAATGTTTCCGTCGATTTCAATTTTCCCTTCCTGATCAACAACAATGATTGGGATTGTAGTATTGGCGGCCAAAACCTGGTTGAGAAAAAGATTCACCTCGCTGCCAAGGTTATCGTTTGTTGCAAAAATACGGGTTGCTTCGGCCCACCGTTCAACTTTTCCCCGCTCTTCAAGCGATACTTCATTAACAATACGGTTGGTATAAAGCAACGAACTTATACCAATCATTATTGCAAAAATGAAAATGATCTGCTTCCAACGTTTTTTTCTGAAATATATATCCATCACGAAGGTTTATTTAGAATTAAACGAGAAAAGTGCAATTATATTTTTTTATACCAACATTTTTCTACTCTTCGTTGAGGCATTTACTGATAGTTTTCAAAATCCCCTCACTGTCAAACCCGCATTCACGGTAAAGTTCTTCAGGTTTACCGTGTTCTACAAAGTAATCAGGAATGCCCAATGGAACTATTTTAACTTGGTAATTGTTCTGATTAACAAATTCGGTCACTGCACTTGCCAGTCCGCCTGTAATTACACCGTCTTCAACTGTAATAATTGTTTTGAAAGAAGAACAAACTTCGTGTAACAATTCTTCGTCGATAGGCTTGAGAAAACGCATGTCGTAATGGGCGACTGAACATTTATCATCCAACCCATTTAAGGCATAAGAAACAAAATTCCCCGGGTGACCAATAGATAAAACAGCCAACCTGGCTCCATCTACAAGTTTTCTCCCCTTCCCTATTTCTATCTCGTTGAATGAATTGCGCCAGTTTTTCATCACGCCACGGCCTCTGGGATAGCGAATGACAAAAGGCCCGCGTGGTTTATTTTGTGCGGTATACATTAAATTGCGCAACTCTTCTTCGTTCATTGGCGAAGCAATTATCAGGTTTGGAATACACCGGAGAAAAGCCATATCAAAAACGCCATGATGTGTTGCCCCGTCGGCACCAACTAAGCCTCCCCGATCGAGGCACATCACTACATTTAACTTTTGTATCGCTACATCGTGAATAATCTGATCGTAAGCACGTTGCGAAAACGAAGAATAGATATTACAGTACGGCACCATACCAGCAGAAGCCATACCCGCGGCAAAAGTTACCGCATGCTGTTCGGCAATACCTACATCGAAAACCCGGTGAGGTATTTCTTTTTGCATGATATTCATTGAACAACCACTTAGCATTGCAGGGGTTACTCCTACAATTGAATGATTAATCTTCGCCAGCTCGAGCAGCGTTTCTCCGAATACTTCCTGATAAAGTGGGGGTTCATCGCCGTTTTCACTAATCACCTGCTTTCCCGTGTATTTATCGAATTTTCCTGGTGCGTGAAAAAGGGTTTGATTGTCTTCGGCTGGCGTAAAGCCTTTCCCTTTTTTGGTAATTACATGAAGTAGTTTAGGACCAGGAATATCTTTTAGCTGGTTAATCAAGCGCACAAGGGCTTCAACATCGTGCCCATCGACTGGCCCAAAATACCTTATATTAAGGGCTTCGAAAAGATTACTTTCTTTAAAGAAAAATGACTTGGTAGAATAACTAATCTTCTGAAATGCCCTTCGTGTTTTAATACCCAGCCATTTGAAGTGCCCCAGAAAATCCCAAAGATTATTTCTGAACTGGTTATAGGTACGTGAAGAAGTAATTTTCACCAGATACTTGTTAATGCCCCCCACATTAGGATCGATAGAAATATGATTATCGTTGAGGATTACCAATATATTGGGGTTGTTTACGCAAGCGTTGTTCAAGGCCTCAAAAGCCATTCCACCGGTTAAGGCACCATCTCCAATCACAGCGACAACTTTTCTGTTATCACCTTTTAACTTTGAGGCAACAGCCATACCTAATGCTGCTGATATAGAGGTAGATGAATGTCCAACACCAAATGAATCGTACTCACTTTCCTTTGGAGAAGGAAAACCGCTGATTCCTTTATATTTTCTATTTGTATGGAATGAATCACGTCGGCCGGTAAGAACTTTATGTCCATACGCCTGATGCCCAACATCCCAAACAAGCAAATCGCGGGGAGTATTGTACGCGTAATGTAAGGCTACAGTGAGTTCGATAACCCCTAAACTCGCCCCAAAATGACCCGGATTCACAGAGAGTTCTTCGATAAGAAAAGCCCTTAGCTCATCACAAACTGCTGTAAGCTGTCCAACAGATAGTTTTCTCAAATCTGCTGGTGAATCAATCTTGTTCAAATATGTATAACGCTCTGAAACCATTTTCTAAAGTTAAATTCTTACTTCAGGAGGCTGCAATTCCAATAGCTGCCTTTTTATATTTTTAGTTTTATTTCAAAAATAGTAAGTGCCTTTCCTTGAATTTCTACTCTGTTGTCGCACATTCTTACCTTCATCCTGCCGGTTCTCTTCGAAAGCTGAAGCGATTCTAATTCGTTTTTTCCAAGTTTTCTCGACCACAAAGGAGTTAACGCACAATGTGCAGAGCCAGTAACCGGGTCTTCATTAATCCCGGAAACCGGGGCAAAACACCGTAACACAAAATCAGCATCCGAAAATTCGGCTTTAGCAGTAATCATCAAGTGCCCGAGCCCACTCTTTATCATCTCCTCAACAATAGGTTTTGCATTGGCTATTTCTTTTTCTTCTTTGGATACTGCAATGACCCAACCATAATCAGACGAGTACATTTCAACAGGCTCGAAGCCAACCACACGATTGAAGTCCTTGTTCGTTTCAATTTTCTGAAGACTGTATTCCGGAAAATTCATCACAATATTGCCTCTTTCATTTTTTACAGTCAACTCTCCTCCCTTAGCTTGAAATACAATAGTTTCATGCAATGCTTTTAACCCAAGTTCATAAATAATGTGTGAACTGGCTAAGGTAGCATGCCCACATAACGGAACTTCGCGCTCAGGAGTAAAATATCGAATTACAAATCCTGTTTTACAGGGAAAAATAAAGGCTGTTTCCGATAAATTCATTTCCATGGCAATATTCTGCATCCAATCCAAAGGAGCTTCAACAGCAAGTATTACAACCCCTGCCGGGTTCCCTTTAAATGGTTCATCGGTAAACGCATCTACCTGATATATAACAATTTCATTAATCATTGTCGATTCTTTGCAACGTTGGGCTATAAAATTACCTAAACAGTCTGCTAAGATACAATTTCGCTTGGCAAATTGTTTACCTCTTTCTGCACTTCGCTTTTAGACAAATACAAGATATTGATTTTTGCACATTGTAGGCAGAAATATTTCAAAATGGATATCTTTGTGTTTCGGGCGAAGAAAATAAATTTGCACCCGCGAAGTTATATCGGTAACATCCTCGTATTATTATTTGTAAGCTAAAAAAAATTGCGATGAAAAATACATTTTATTCCAGAGAAAGTATCGGCAGTAAAGAAAAAGTCAGAGTATACCATATCAAAAGCAGCTTATTTAGCCGTTTCAGCCATGTTAATTTGCTAATTATTTTAGCGCTTATGTTGATTTCATCGGGCTGTGTGCCCATGAAACAATTCTCGGAAATGAAATCGAAAGCCTCATTGTATGAAACCGAAAATGAAAAGCTGAAAGAAGAAAACCGCAAACTAACCGTTGAGATGAATGAACTCGATGGAAAGTTACTCGCTATGCAGCACAAGCTTTTTGAACTTGAAAAAGAGTATAACTCGCTAACAAAAGACCGCGCAATGCTACAGGAAAAAAACGAGTCATTGCAACGTATGCAAGAAGAATTTGAAGCACAGATTAACAAACTGAAGTCGGGCAACAGCGACGAAATCGCCAAACTGCTGGAAGAGCTGCAAACCTTGCAGGCCAGTTTAATTGAACGCGAAAACAATGTTAAAGCGACCAGTAACGAATTGAAACTTCAAGAAGAAAAAATAAAAATACAAGAAGCTAAGCTTAAGGAAGCCCAAGACCTATATAATCAGCAACAAGCAAAACTATTAGAACTTCAGAATGCTCTTAATAAACAAAAAGATGCCGTTGAAAGTCTGAAAGGAAAGTTGAATCAGGCTTTGCGTGGGTTTTACGATCAAGGACTTACTGTTCACGAAAAAAATGGTAAAATATACGTATCGCTCGAAGAACAACTACTCTTCCAAACTGGTAGTTACACAGTTGACCCCAAGGGGCAAGAAGCCATCAAAAAGCTGAGCGAAGTACTTGCCAACAACACCGATATTAATATTTTGGTCGAAGGGCATACTGATGATGTGCCTCTTACCGGATCAGGGCAAATAAAAGACAACTGGGATTTGAGTGTGATGCGCGCAACTGCTGTTACCCGTATTTTACTGCAGAACAAAGCAATCGACCCCAAACGGATAACCTCATCGGGAAGAGGGGAATTTGTACCGCTTGACCCCGCTAAAACCCCGGAAGCCCGTAAGAAAAACCGTCGTACAGAGATCATTCTTACCCCCAATCTCAATGAAGTGTTGAAGCTTATCCAGTAAAAATCTGATATAAAATTGCTGCAGAACCCGGATATCGTCCGGGTTTTGTTTTTAGTGAAAAACAAGAAACCATTCAGATGGAAGGACTTAGGCCAGTTTGCCCCTTTTTATAAGATAAGAAAATAGTACGTGCCTGAAATCTTCATTGATATCAGCTTCAACCACATCTATATTGTATTGGCCACATTTTAGCTTCAAATCTTCAACATACTCTTTCATCAACTTGGCATATTGTTGTCTGAATTCCTGCGGCTTAACCCTGATCATTTCTCCAGTTTCTAGGTCAATAAACTTGTGTGGCCGGTTTGAATAAACCAATTCTTCTTCGTGACCTTTATCGGTAACATGAAATAAGATTACTTCGTGCTTATTGTACCGTAAATGCTGAAGAGCGCTGTACATTGCATCGGGCTCGGCCGACTCGATCATGTCTGAAAATATAACAACCAATGAGCGCTTGTGAATATTTTCGGCAATTTGATGAAGTACCCCAACTGCATCGGTTGTGCGTTTTAGTCCAGTCGATTCGGGCTTTAACAAAGAGCCAAGATTGCTGTAAAGCAAATCGAGGTGTACCGAAGACAAGCGCGCATTCTGATGAAAATCAATTTTATCGGAAAAAAGAGTTAAGCCCGAAGCATCCCGCTGCCTGCGCATCATGTAAATAAGGGCAGCACAGCAATACACAGAGAATGTTAATTTATTCATCTGTAACGACTTTCCCTTATTGTAAGGGAAAAGCATCGATGATGAAGTATCAACTACCAGATGGCAGCGTAAATTTGTTTCTTCTTCGAACTGCTTCACATAAAGCCTTTCTGTACGGCCATAAAGTTTCCAATCGATATTTTTAGTCGATTCCCCTTCGTTGTATTGACGATGTTCCGAGAACTCGACTGAAAAACCATGAAAAGGGCTACGGTGAAGGCCGGTAATGAATCCTTCAACCACCTCTCGGGCAATAAGTTCCAGATTATCGAAATCTTGAAACTCTTCGAGATTATGTAAGTTGGTAATGTACTCCATACAAAATTTGATGGGCTGAAAATAGGGATTTTAAAACGATATGACAAACAGATGGCTCTTTTTTAACGCTAGCTGAACCATTTTCCAACCGCCTTGATAAAAGAACTGAAAACATTGGTATTGAACCATTCTTTTCCATAAAAATAAAACAAAGCGAAAAGACCGGCAACAAAAGCCACTATCGAGCCAATTTCTTTACCTGCTACTTTTTTTCCTATCTTCATGTACTTATCACCCAGCTTAGTAGCCCATTTGTCGACCCTAGTAAAAAGTGGGTAATATATAATAGCAATTATTGCCATTCCAATCCATGTAAAAACATAAGGAGCAAAACGGCCTTTATAGCTCAGCATAAAATTATCCATCCACATGGTAACCAAGTTGGCGAACAGAATGCCCAACACCAACACCATGAACCTGAAAAAATTCTTATACCCAGCTCCCTTCATTTACACAAACAAATTGATTTTCAATTTTTTATAGTCGATTACAGCTTTATGTGCAACCAAAAAATCGCTACCAACAAGACCGCTTATAGTTTGGTTGGTAAATTTCTGATACTGTTCGTTAACCGCCGAAAGATCGATAATAACCACATGAGTATCGCAAATACAAGTTGTCCCTAAAAAAAGCGAAGGAATAACCCCTGCCTTACTTTCAATTTTTGTATTCCCAATGCCCATTGATTCTATAGAAGTAAGTTCTGAATCCATTTTTACGACATACTTTTCTATCGCACTGTCGGCAACAGTCTTCGATGCACCGGTATCTACAATCCACATTCCACTAGTACCATCTTCAAATGTGACTTCGAGCATAATGTGATAATTATTTTTTTCGAGCTCGATAAGGCGAAGGGGTACCTCAATTATTTTTTCCCGCATAACGAGCCGAAGATAGGAAAATCAAATGGGTTGTTCCAATAAAAAACTAGTAAAAATCCTTAAAAACCTTACTGAATTCTATTTGTCAAAAAAGTGAACCATACCGAATCTGATTTTTTTTACCTTTAACATCAGCAAGTTTTGCAATTAAAAGAAACCCGATGCTGAAACAATATTTCGATGACTTCATTTCGCTCATATTTCCGAGGCTATGTTGCGGCTGTGGACGAAGTTTGGTAAAAACAGAGGAGTACATCTGTTACCAATGTCTTGTGGGTATGCCCCGCACTCATTTCCATCTTGTAAATAAGAATCCGCTTGAAGAACTTTTTTGGGGAAGGGTGTCGATTGAAAAAGCCACCTCATGGTTCTTTTTCCAAAAAGGAAGCAACTATCAGCACTTGCTGCACCAACTAAAATATAAAGGATTAAAAGGCATTGGTGTAGAAATGGGCCGAATTTACGCTACAGAGTTAAACGAAGTAAACTTCTTTGGGGATATCGACATGATTGTTCCTGTGCCTCTTCACCCGAAAAAAGAAAAACAGCGTGGCTATAACCAGAGTAGGGCTATTGCAGAAGGTTTATCGGCAATATCGGGTGTACCCATTGAAGACAGGGTATTGTGCCGTCATCAGTATAGTGAATCACAAACCCGCAAAGGGCGGTTCGAACGTTGGGAAAATGTAAGCGAACTGTTCGCCCTTAGTGTTGAAAATTTCTTCGCAGGAAAACATGTTCTACTAGTCGATGATATAATAACAACCGGCTCGACCCTTGATGCATGTGCCCAAAAAATATTAACGTGCGAAGATGCTAAGGTTAGTATTGTCACCTTAGGATATGCTTCGGTATAGAGTAAAAAAGAAGCCGCCCGGTTAAAGGCGGCCTCATCAATATCTCATAAAAAAGATTACTTTATCCAGCCTGGATTTTGTTCGAGAACTCCTTCCGACAATAAAATCTCCGATTCAGGAATTGGCAGGAATCCGTTAGTTTCAGAACGATAGATCCCCGTGTAAGGTTCTTCAATACCAATATTCTTCACATTAAAATTCTTCACAGCCGTTAACGCAGCTTCTTCTTCATGCCAACGAAGCAAGTCGAACCAGCGAACACCTTCGAAAGCAAGTTCGTGCCGACGTTCCAGTTTGATAGCATCGAGTGACACAGGCTTGGAAGCCAGGCCTGCGCGAGTGCGAACACGGTCGAAATAAGTCTGTGCATTGGCACTCCCAAGTTCAGCAGCCATTAAAAGAATGTCGGGGAAACGAAGCAGGATTTCATCCTGCATGCTCCACAACTGCATATTGTTTTGACCTCCATAGAGTATATAAAACATACTCACTACAGCACCAGTTTCAGGATGAGGAATCGTAATAGGAGTATATTTTTTCTGTGCGAAACCAGTTTCTTCAACACCATTGGCATTCTGTCCGCCCCAAATATATTCTTCACTTACATCACCTTCTTCAGGATCGGTAATATCGATAATTGATCCTTTTTTGCGTACATCGTTATCTTCGAAACTCTGCCATAACAATGGGTTTACCGGACCAGCTCCCCAGCCATTTCCCCACGGGATAAGGCTCGGCTGCTCGCGAAGTGCACAATATAATACAAGCTGATTGCAATAACTTAATACTCCGGCAGGATTGAAGTTTCCATAAGGAGAATATTTCACTGCAAAAACAGTTTCGTTATTTCCACCTTCTTCGCCTACCCACTGCAAGTTGTTGTTTTTTGCATACGGATAATGCTCGCCTGCATAGGCGTAAGGCCATTGATTCCTGAAATCGGGAAGAAGCCCATGCCCGCTATTGGCAATACAATCATCGAGCCATGCTACAACCTGATCTTTAGTTACACTACCTCCTTCGGGAAGAGAAATTTCTGTTTTATTATATTTCCCGGTATAGAACAAGAAAGCACGTGCCATCATTCCTTGGGCAGCCCATTTGGTTGCGTGGCCAAGTCGTTCAACAGGAATATTCTGGAACTTGGTAGGAGCCATTAATTCAATAGCTTTTTTAAAGTCGGAAGCCACTTGCCCAAAAATTTCATCGGCCGAAGCCTTAGGATAATTTACAGGCTCAGGTTTTGTAATCAACGGTACATTCCCAAAGAACTGTCCAAGTTTCATATAGAAGTAAGCCCTGAGAAAATAAGCTTCACCTAAGGCCTGATTGCGTTCAACCTCATCTTTATATTCTGCCTGATCGAAACGATAAATAATCATATTCGCCCGAAAAATACCTCTATAAGCCGTTTCCCAGCATTCTTTGAATTGATTTTCTCCTGCCTCAGTAGCAAAACGGTCAAGGTCATGGAACAAATAGTCGGCTTGACCTCCACCCCCCAGACAATCGTCTGACAAAATGTTAGCCATTAAGGTCATATTTTGGTTCCCTGCATCGGTTGCGAGACAAGAATATACAGCAGTTAAAGCCTCAGTAATATCCTGAGGTGTCTTATAGTAGTCAACATCGAGTTTCTCGTAAAGGTTTTTTGAGTCGAGAAATTCTTCACCACAACTTTGAAAGATAAATGCTGCGGCAATTAATGGTATATATAATAACTTCTTCATTTTCAGTACACATTTAGTGATTAAAACTTAACATTTACCCCAATCATATATGTTTTGCTTGAAGGGAAAAGACCGAGGTCGATGCCAGAAGCCCAAGGAGTTGGGCCGTAACCAACTTCTGGATCCATACCACTGTAATTGGTAAGGGTAAGAATGTTACGGGCAGTAACATACAGGCGCAATTGTTCTATTGGCAAACGTTTCAGTAATTGTTTAAAGTCGTACCCTAACGTAATATTACCAATACGAAGGAAATCTGCATCTTCAATATAGATGTCTGAAATATTGGTCATGTTACGGTGTGTTTTGAAAGTAAGCCTTGGATAACGATCAGAAGTACCTTCACCATGCCAACGATTGTAAACATCTTTGGTATAGTTCTGGCGTGGACTGTCGGCAAATGAACGGTATGATTTGGCAATCTGATGACCAGCTTTACCATTGGCGTTGATAAGGAACGAGAAGCCTTTATAATCGGCAGTAAACTGCAAACCAAAAATAAAGTCAGGGTTAGGATCACCAATCATAACCTTATCATCATCGTTGATCTTTCCATCTTTGTTCTGATCTACAAAACGCAAGTCTCCAGGGACCTGATCTTTGAAATACAGTTCATTTTCAGGAGTTACATACGCTGCAACTTCAGCTTCGTTCTGCATTACGCCATCGGTTTCATATCCCCAGAAGTAACCAATAGGATATCCCACTTGTGCACGGAACATTTCGCCAGTTCCCTGACTAAGAACGTTAGCTGGACCATGAATGATTTTTTCATCATTTTTTATCTCAACAACTTCATTTTTGTTATTCGAAACTGTTGCATTTACACCATAACGGAAATCACCAATTTTGTCGTTCCAGTTAAGGGCAAGCTCAACCCCTTGATTACGGACTTCACCTCCGTTGATATAAGGAGCGGCTGTACCATTGGTTGCAAGTGCCGGAGCAAGAACAAGCCAATCTCGAGTATTTTTTTGATACCAGTCAAAAACCAATTGTAAGCGGCTATCAACAATATGCAAGTCGAAACCTGCGCTGATTTGCTCTGATGTTTCCCAGCTGACATTGGGGTTTGGTAATCGTGCTGGATAAGCCCCATTGCTCTGAATTGTCTTGTCTGGGCCAAAGTAATAAGCTGCCACATCGTATGAAAGAGACGATAAATATTGAAATTTATCAATGTTTTTATTTCCATTCTCTCCCCAGCTAGCCCTTACTTTAAGGAAGTTAATGAAAGGAACATTTTGCATAAACGACTCGTTGCTTACCACCCAACCTGCCGATAACGACGGGAAAGTTCCCCAACGATGTCCTTCGTCAAAATTGGAAGAACCATCGGCACGTAACACAGCTGTAAATAAATAGGTTTCATTGATATCGTAAGATAAACGGCCAAAATACGACATGAGTGATTCTCCGTAGTCATCACGGCCACTAAGTGTTGTATACGTTGGGTCAATAGCAGTTACATTATATAAATAAGCATGTTCAAAATCTCCGAAAAGCGATTTTTCGTTTTTCCCACTTAGCTGAAGGTTTACCGAATTGCGCATCATCTCGTTACCGACAACAGCAGTGAGATTGTGACTACCAATAGATTTACTGTAGCTGGCAGTATTTGTCCAGGTCCAGGTGAAATTTTGGTACATACGCTGAGTCACCTGATCTTGAGCAACAACTGTCCGGGTTGCAAGTTCATACGGAGGAGTAAACTGCCGTGATGAACCAAAACCAGCAGTAATACCATAAGAAGAACGGAGCTTCAAATTTTTAATTGGCTCTAATTCAGCATATACATTTCCAAGTATCGAGTTGTTTGAATTGGTATTGTATTTCCCATTATACTCAAGCAGAGCGATTGGGTTCACATCAGCTGAATTCCAAGCGATTGCATAATGATATGGATAAGCCTTATCGGTTTCATCTTCTGCATACATTGGAAGGAATGGGTTAGCGACCAGTGCATTATGCAAATCATTCCAATATATATTACCGGTTCTGAATGTCGGGTTCTTTGTGTTGGTATACGAAAGATTTTCCCCAACTTTTAAAATACTCCTACCATCAGATTGAATAACAATATGTTCTGAATTCAATCGGGCAGAAAGTCTTTTGTATTTATTATTTCCTTGTGGTCCTAAAATACTAACTTCATCGTGGTAACCAAATCCCATAGAATAAGTTGAACGTTCAGAACCACCAATAATCGACAATGAGTGGTTTTGCACTTGTGCATTATCGGTAAGCATTTCGTCAAACCAATTGGTACCTTTCCATTCACCGCTTTCAATTTTATCCCAATTAGGAACAGTTTTAACAAAATCGAGCGGTTTTCCGCCACTATTTTCGTTAGCCTCTACAACGATGTCACGATATTGCTGAGCATTAAGCAAACCCGGATCTTTATACACACTTTGCCATCCATTGTAAAAATCGTAAGAAATCATTGGTTTCTGGTTTTTGCTTCCCCGTTTGGTAGTAACAAGGATTACCCCATTGGCAGCACGTGAACCATAAATTGCAGCAGATGCTGCATCTTTGAGAATGTCAATCGATTCGATTTCGGAAGGTGCAATATGGTCGATATTATCGGCAGAAACACCATCAATTACATAGAGTGGTTTAGCATGGCCAATAGTTCCAATCCCACGGATATATACACGTGCTTCAGAACCGGGAAGACCATTGCTTTGCTGAATACTTACCCCCGGGCTCAACCCCTGAAGCGCATCAATTGGACGGGTAGTGTTTAGCTTCTGAATATCCTCGCCTTTCACATTAAGCGTGGCACCGGTGCTGAGTTTTTTCTTCTGTACACCATAACCAATAGCTACAACTTCGTTAAGCTGAAGGATATCTTCTTTCAAAATAACATCGATAACCGCGTTATTGTCAACAACTACACTATGCTCGTTGTAGCCAATAAACGAAAAAACAAGAATATCGTTAGTTTTACTCACTCCGATAGAATATTTTCCATTGATATCGGTTATGGTTCCAACGGTAGTACCTTTAATTAACACATTAACCCCGGGAAGAGGCTCGTTTGACGCATCGGTAACTGTACCTGACACCATTCGGCCTTGTGCAAATGCTGCAACCTGAAAAGCCAACAATAGTATCAGAAAGAGATGAGAACGTATAAAGTTCCGCTGATTCAATTGTTTAAATAGATCTGAAATCATAGGTCTAAGATTAATTTTATTATTAGAATTTGTCCGGTAAATATAGGCATTAAATAAAATGAGAAGGGGTAAAAATTGCTCAATTAAGGGGCTAATATGTTTATCAAAGATACATTTTTCATAAAAAAAGGCACCCAATTGAGGTGCCACGTGTTTTACATCATTATTTCTGTCTAAAATTTCTACCAGCCGGGGTATTGAACCAGATTGTTGTTTGAGTTGATCATTTCAGATTCAGGGATCGGAAAAAAATCGTTTTGCCCCGACTTGAACGAGCTTTCAATGGGCGTTTGAGCTGCGCCTCTCAAATATTTTTATGATTGATGCCTTTCTTCGGGAACTGATTGACAATTCCGATGTACAACGTAGAATTTGAGATTGCGGAATAATAATACGGGGATAAAATTTAAAAATATGTGGGTCTAATAAAACAAGTTCTTAATTAAAACACAACACTCAAATCTTATTTATCATTGAATATTAAATAATTAAAGATGGTCAGGAAGTAGTAAATATAATATTTTACAGTAGAAGTTGTGAAGAAAGCATTTGGGTATTTGCCCTTCCCCGAAGCATCTAAGCCCCTAAAAAAAGCAAATTCAATTTCTCAATTAAAACAGCAGTTTGCCTTGATAAAATAATAATAATGGGACTCCGTTTACAATATTGTTTTATTTTTTAGATAAAATAGAGTTAAACAAATAATTAATTAGCAACCATTTGTTGTTAATTATTAAAAAAAACTGCCAGGATAAAGCCAAGCATTATTTCTTGCTTTGTGAAAATTTGTAGCTTTGTGTGGCTTGAACGTCTAATGTATGGGAAATCCCCTTATAAATCATTTTATGGAAGGGACAAAAAAAGGAACAGATTGGTTTAAAACAATTTTTGATGAATATTACGATTACATCAGAAATTATCTTTTTTACTTAGCCGGAGACATTGAAATTGCCGAAGACTTAGCTCAGGATGTTTTCATGAAACTTTGGGAAAACCGCGACAAAGTAAATGAAAGTACGCTTAAGCCATTCTTGTTTAAGATAGCCAAAAACCTTTTTTTAAACCTCCATAAGCGAAAGAAACTCAACCTTGAGTTTGTAAACTCCCGGCTCGAAAACATTGAAAACGAGTCGCCACAGTTTGTATTGGAAGTAAAAGAGTTTGACGAAAAACTTCAACGCGCCCTGTCGAATTTGCCCGAACAATGCCGCACCTACTTCTTGCTCAACCGCATCGACGACATGAAATACCAAGACATAGCCAAAAGTTTTGGCGTTAGTGTCAAAGCTGTAGAAAAACAAATTAGCAAAGCAATAAAACTTCTTCGCGAGCAATTCGATCAAAAATTGTAATAATTGTTGAGATGAAGGAAAATCAGGATTTAAATATTATCCAATTCACTCAAGATTTGCGCGTTCCTGCAACAATTTCGAAAGAAGAAGCCTGGCAACGTCTGGAAAAAAACATTTCCAACCTTTCCGAAAAACCCAACACTCAAACTCGATTCCCCATCTATACATTTATTTCTCTCTCTATTGCAGCCTCTATCCTCCTCTTCATCTTTTACTTCGCCTTAAAACAAGCCCCAACAAAAACCTTTTTTTTTGAAACCCAATCTTCCGAAGTCAAGAAAGAAATTTTACCCGATAGTAGCATCATCTTCTTAAACGCTAACTCAACAGCCACTTTCACATATAACAAATTCAGAAAAAAGCGTGAAGTAAGCCTTAGCGGTGATGCCTTTTTTAATGTCAGAAAAGGAAAAGAATTTTCAGTTCTCTTCGGAGGCGGGCAAGTTAACGTACTTGGTACTGCATTCTACGTATCGGCATATTCCGATCGTTTTATCTCCATTGAATGTACCGAAGGAAAAGTCCGGTTTGAAATTGACAACCAGAAAGTTACCCTAAATGCTGGCGAAGGAATAAAGAGTTTTGATCACATTCTCTCGGAAAAATTTACGGTCAACGAAAAGGATGTAAAAGAAAAACTTAACGGCGTATTTTTTTGGCAGAAGATATCGTTAGCCGAAATAGAAGAACTTATTGAAAACAGGCTTGGTTACAATGTTATTTTAGAAACAACCCTTGCCACAAGAAATTTCTCAGGAGAATTACTTCTTACCTCCCCGCAAAGCTTTCTGCCCACTCTTGCTGCAGCTATGAATCTCGACTACACTATCAACGACAAAGAAAAAACGATCACGTTAAATGCCAAATAAACTCAGGCAATATCTTTTGTTTACCTGCGTACTGCTCATCTTTTCAATTCAGGGATCAGCACAAAAACTCATTTCATACAAGGCAACCAATGAGCCGCTTAACGCTGTGCTAGCAAAAGTTGCTACACAAGGTAATGTAAGGTTTGCTTTCGACGACGACTATATGTCGAGAATAAAAGTAACCTTCGATGCCAACAATATTCAGGTAGAAGATTTTCTAAAACTAATTTCAGGCAAATACAAAATTTCATATCGCCTTATAGGTAATTCCTGGGTTCTAGCGGGTGAAGAAAAAACTAGCGTTTCTGCTAACCAGCAAAAAAAAGAAAACCAACCTAAAAAAATAGCGAAAGTCACAGAAAAAAAGCCTGCAAAAGTAAACCGGCTTTGGAACTTTATGGGAATCATAATCGACTCACGTACAGGTAACCGACTGCTAAATGCCACCATTTACATCGATAATTTAAGAAAAACAAAAACCAACACCGCTGGATTTTTTGAAGAAGAAGTTAGCAGTGCAGGAGACCTTCAGATAAAACTGAACCATTGGGGATATCACCCCCTAGACACTACAATACTTCTCAACGACACTGTTGATATTTCATTAAAAGTTGTACCTCTGCTCATTGCGGGCCAATTGCCGGGCAGCTCTTATTCCGATTTCCCTGTTTACCCGAGCACTGCCAGCGGCGCTTTTTCAATGAACCTTAGCGCTGGAACCAACCCTGGAGGCAAAGATATTACCGATTATTTCAACTACTTCGGGCTAATACCAGAGGTTACCCTGCAAATGGAAACCGGCCTCGAAGTGCGTGAAAGTTCCTATGCCCCCGAAAATATTTATATCGACGGGATACCTCTAATGAACCTCTCCCACTTGAATGGCCAATTGAGTCCGGTGAATGCACAATATATTCATCAAGGATCGGTGTCCAGAGGCGGACTGAGCTCTGCCTATGCCAATAACAGTTCCGGCTACATCGATCTGATCGGAAGAAACGGTTTTGTAAAACCAATGACAGAAACGACTTTCACTCCGCTGAATACCAGCTTGTATATTGGAATTCCAATAACCCCCAAAGTTGCCTTATCTGGAGCTTTGAGAAAATCTACCTTTGGAATGTTACCTAATTTTTATAGCCGGAAATTAATCACACCAAGGCTTCGTTTTTTACAAAATAACGATATCGCTATCCAGCTATCTCCCGATAGCTCTACAATTGATTATTACGACTTAAACGCCAAAATAAGCATTCAACCCAATACCAGAAGCGAAGTAAACATTGTTTATTACGGAGCCAACGATAAGACCGAACAGAAATATATACCATCAAACCAAGGGAAAAAACTTTTGTCAACATACTCGAAGTGGAATAGCCACTCAGCAGGAATAACTTACCGCACAATAGCTCACTCAAAACAGTCCAACTCATTTACCATCTCAATATTGAAAACCGAATTGAAAAATGGCTTCAAATCTGTACAAAGCAATGAAACTGCAGAAAACATTATTTCGATCGATAATGGCAACAAATTACTTAAGACACACCTTAACTGGACAACTTCATTGAGGACAAGCAAAATCGCTCATATATTTGGCGCCGAAACAGACTTTTATCAAACCAGTTTCTCAAACAAAGAAAAAGAAAAGAAACCAGATGAACCGACATCGAATCCTATCGAGGCTTTATACAATATAAAAACCAACAGCTTTACCGCATTCTACGAGGCCAGCTATAATCCATCCAACTGGTTAACCATTTCGGCTGGTACCCGGGGCACATTTCTTTCAGCCCACAATTCTTTTTCGGCTCAACCACGCATAGCTGTCGATGTAAAACCTTCAGAAAAATATCCTTGTATTTACGGTCAGGACGTGAAATTATGCCCTTATACCGCAGTCTTGCACATTCTTATTCCGAATTAATTGCCCCTTCCTGGACATTGATTAACAAATATATACCTGTATTTAGTTCTTGGCAACATATTGCCGGTATAGAATATTTTACCAATGCAATAGCCATAAATGCTGAATTTTACCAAACAAATGAAAAGAACCACAATACTATTTTATTTGGACAAAAATGCTCACAAATTGTGAATCAATCAGGTAAAAAACAAGGTGCTGATGTGATGGCACATTATCGTACCGGGCATTTTCAACATTCGCTTTCCTATTGTTTCGTTCACACAGACTATAAATTATCAACAACAAACAAAGCATTTACAAAAAATACCCATTCTCTGAAACTTACTGAAATGTATCGGTTAAATGGATGGAAAGCAGCAGCACACCTAAGCTATATTAGCGGTCGAGAAAACATGCTACCATGGGTTTTGCCAGGCCAAATAGTTGCCGAACCCTATTCTCCCGAAATAAACAGCATGTTCAGTATTAGCTACCAATTGGCTATGAAAAAAGGGCTACTTGAAACCGGAATAACAGTGCTGAATCTCTTAAATAAGAAAGAAATTATCCACCAAGACTTTTATCGAACATCAATACCAACCACCATAAGCAGGATAGACATTGTTCAAAATCCAACATTGCCTACATTCTTTGTCACATGGAAACTAAAATAATTTCATTGCATAACATTCTGTTTATGTGATGGTTATCCTCTATCTGAAAAAATGCAACACATTTCAGGTAGGGTTTTTACAAAAAGCATTGTAATTAAACACGATTGGAAAATTATAAAACAATGTTCAGGCATCCGAAAATAAATAGTACGCAAGGGGAGTTCAAAGATATTAATTTGGATAGTGAATTCCATGAATCAATCAATCAATCAATTCGGCATTTTATAGTCCCCGCGACTAAAGAGAAGTCGGATGTCCTGAATGCATTGTTAAACAACATCTCTGGCTTGCATGTCGTTAATCCAGTAAAACGCAACACTCGCAAATTATACCTCACAATAGGTTCAGCAGCAGCGGCAGCATGCATCATACTATTCGCTGTATTTTTCACCTTCTCAACCCAAACCCAAACAATTGCCCAAAACGAAACCAACAAAACTTTTTTCTTGCCCGATAACTCAAAAGTTACTTTAGCTTCCGATTCGAAAATTAGATACTCAAGAATGTTCTTCACCCGTGAAGTAGAACTCGATGGTGAGGCCTATTTCGAAGTTGAAAAAGGAAGCAGTTTTGAAGTAAAAACCGCAAATGGCGAAGTTCGCGTTTTGGGTACCAAATTCAGTGTTGTCAATCGCGACGAAAGTTTTATTGTACAATGTTTTGAAGGAAAAGTTGAGGTAAATTATAAAGATGAAGAAAAAGTATTAATTGCCGGAGATAAGTTTGTTGGAGGCTATGTTGAACCTGAAATTACAATAGCAGAAACCATCGAAGAACCCGCTGAACAAAAAGATTTGCTTTTTGAAAAAACCTTCTCCAACAAAAGCTTGAGCGAAATATGGCCTGTCATTGAAAAACATTTTGGTGTAACCATCTATTCAAATATCCCTGTCGATAAGAAATTTACCGGATCAATACGTTCTGAAAATGTAAACGAGGTGATTGAAACAATATGTACTTCGCTTGATATAAGCTATATGACTGTCAGCCAAAATGAATATCTAATTCAAAATGGGATCTAACAGATAAAATATTTTACTCTTCTATAATGTCCCCGCATTATAGTTTTTATAGTCGATTAAGTTTAAAGGGCCATCTGTACAAGGTGGCTTTTTGTTTTGATAGCGTTACGTTACAATATCTCAAAAACTTCCTTTAAAGGGCAATTATTTTTTACGCCACATTGACCCAAAAATACGCACAACAAACACAAGCGAAATAAAGGTAAACGAAATTTCGGAATCTTGTGGCCACAATAAAAGTATAAATGCAACAAGCGTTTGATAAATCAATGCGATGGTGTTGAGTTTCTTACCTAAAAGACTATCCATCCGCCTTGTAACCAAAAAAAGTAACTGAGCCGGCAACAACCAAAGAACATTCATATTCTTGGCAGTGGCAATATGATCGGTACCAACCCACATAAAAAGCAAAAACAGCCCGGCCAGAACAGAAATTCCGAAAAGAAAACTGTCGACAAATCGAAACTCTTTCTTTTTCTTGCATTCAATGTAGGTTAACAAAATAATTACCAATAAAATAAGGCTGAAAACAACCACAGGGTCATCCATTTTGCGGTTCGATAAGTCAAGTCCTGACGGGAGGTACTGCTTTTTCTCTTCCACTAATTTACGCTCAGTGCCGTTGCTAATGATTGTTGCCTGCTGAAACTCATCACGTAAAAAATCGGGTAAGTACATATAATCCCATGGAGTAGCCTTCTTGTCGGAAGTTAAACCCAATATCAGGTTGATGCCAAATTTGGTCCAGGGAGTATGGGTCAGATAGGGAAAAAGCATTTCTCTGAATGAAATCTGTTGATCGGGAGTATTAAAATCAACTTTCCCATCGACAACCTTAACCAACACATCGCGAATACGGGTTGCGCAATTGTCGTAAAAGAAATCATACTTGTAAAAACGGTTCTCAGGGAGCAGATTGTTCTCTAAAAACTCAAAAATACGCTGTTTTTCAGCAGGGCTAAGCATGAGTTCCTGCCCGTCGACCGCAATTTTACGTTGGTCGTATTCTGCTATAAAACGACTTGCCCGTGTAACCGACAACATATAATCGAGCTTGCCCCTGATAAACTTTCCATAGAAATTAGGAGTGTCGAAATCGAAAGTCCCATAGTTATACAATCTGTCGATATGAAGACTGTCGTCACTAACCCACAATGCACTATGGCCAAAACCAGCATACAGTTCAGGACCCGGGCCGCAGGAGAAAAGAACCACTTTTGCTCTGTTCGTAAGTGTTGGATATTGGGCAAACATGTACACTGATACAAAAACAAATGCGACTGTTGCAATTATTCGTTTAACCATAGCAAATCAATTTTAAACACGAAAGTAATAAAATGAATATTGAGAAGGAAACATTTTGTTTTGCCTAACAAATATCTAAATCAGTTTTGTATTTGTATTTAGGAAACCAGCCAGCATAAAAAAAGAGGCTGAAGGAAAAACCAACTGCCTCTCTATATTTTTTAAAAACCTTTTATTCAACAACAGTTACCCAGCCATACAAATCTGGTTCATCGCCGTATTGGATCGCTCTCAGTTTTTCATAAAGACGGGTACAAATTTTTCCTGGTTCCTCGCTTATAAAGTAGGTAATGTCGTTATCAACATCTACAATACTTTTAATTGGAGAAATAACCGCAGCCGTACCGCAAGCTCCAGCTTCTTCAAACGTAGTAAGCTCTTCTACAGGAACATTGCGAGCCTCAACTGTCATTCCCAGTTCAATAGCAAGTTGCTGCAAACTTTTGTTTGTAATTGAAGGAAGTACTGATGATGATTTTGGCGTAATAAAAGAATTTCCCTTGATTCCAAAGAAGTTAGCAGCACCACATTCATCAATATATTTCTTTTCTTTTGCGTCGAGATAAAATTCTGAAGTATATCCTAAGTCGTGAGCTTCTTTGTTAGCACGGAGACTCGCTGCATAGTTGCCGCCAATTTTGTAAGTCCCTGTCCCAAGAGGAGCTGCACGGTCATACTTGCGAGTTATAGCATAAGAATTTGCTTTGAACCCTCCCTTGAAATAAGGGCCAACGGGCATTACCATAACAACAAAAAGATACTCATCGGCCGGATGAACGCCAATTTGAGCTCCTGTTCCAAAAAGAAGCGGGCGGATATAAAGAGAAGCACCCGATTCGTAAGGTGGCACAAATTTTTCATTTAGTTTTACAGCTTTTAATACAGCTTCGGTAAACAATTCAACCGACAATTCGGGCATAAGAATTCCCTTACATGACGACTGCAAACGTTTAGCGTTTTCGTCAAGACGAAAAATGCGAATTTTCCCGTCTTTGCCTTTGAAAGCCTTTAAGCCTTCAAACGCTTCCTGACCATAGTGAAGACCAGTGGCAGCCATATGTACAGAAATGTGTTTTTCTGAGCACACTTCAAGTTCGCCCCATTTGCCATTACGATAATAGCACCTAATGTTATAATCGGTATCCTTGTAACCGAATCCAAGATTTTTCCAATCGATATTTTCCATTGTATGATAATTGATAATTAAGCTGTTTTAGATTGACCTCCAAAAGTATAAAATTAAGCAGGAAAACATAAGCTATTCGCTAGGCTTTTTAATCCATGATAGAAAAATCGACAAAATATCCGCTGTATTTTCTAATATTGAGCACTCCCCCATCGTCGAATATTAGGTATTGTCCTCTGATACCGACCAGCCTGCCAGATATCTCTGCATTTTGCTCTAAACTAATCTGATACAACGAATCCGGGATACTCTGTACTGGGTAAAAAATTGGGTAAATTGTGTTATCGCGTTCGGAGTATTGCTGCAATTCTGATGGCAACAACGCCAAGAGCCTTGCCTTTTCATCTATTAAATTAATCTGATGCGTAGTATCGCCCGACAGCATTTTTAACCAGTTGGTTTTATCTGCCGCGTATTTCTTAAGAAAAACTTCTGTTATACCCGCAATATGACGATTGGGTGTACACGATAATTTAATTGCTTGCGCTGCACCCTGATCAATCCATCGGGTAAACAATTGATGCGAACGGGTAACGCCCACTTTTAGTCCGCTAGTGACCGACAGATAAACAAAATGATCGATCAGGTCATTCTCTTTCGACCACTCCATATCACGAGCAATCCCGAATTGGGCTTTCGACAGCTCGGGACGCACGACACTCTCGTCGGCTTGAGGAGCGGTAAGCATACAATTATAACAATATCCCTGACTATATGACTTAGATGTACGCTTTCCACACTGGATACAATGAATTATTCCAGTATATTTCAACAAAAGCAACTTTCCCAACAATTCATTCATTTTCAATTCTGAATCGCCAAGCTTTAAGAAATAAGTCACCGGGTTGGTGTACTCGCTCCGCATTTTAATCAGGTTTCCCGAAAATTTCATTGCATTAACTGTTATTAAATAGATTACTCAAATGTAACCATAAAATACTTTCATTATCGGTTCAACGTAAGGGTTTAAAAGCAAGAAGCCCTGTTCAGTACTTGAACAGGGCTTCTAATGTATAATTTAACAACGAATTACTAGGCCAATTCTTTGCCTTTTTTTCTGTCAATATAGTGCTGAACATCGTATGTGATAGGAGTAGCAACAAATACTGTTGAATACACCCCAGAAATACAACCAACAAGCATAGCTACAGCAAAACCACGAATTGAAGCTCCGCCAAACAGTATAATGGCAACAAGAACCACTATCACAGAAAGTGAAGTATTCAGTGTACGGCGCAAAGTATGGTTGATTGCATTATCCATGTTTTCTTCAAGAGAAGCTTTAGGATGCAAGCCTACATACTCACGGATACGGTCATAGATAACCACCGTATCGTTGATCGAATACCCAATTACAGTAAGAATAGCTGCAATAAACGTTTGGTCAACCTCCATATTGAAAGGCAGCAGCCCCCTAAAAATAGACCAGAATCCAAGAACTACTAAAGCATCATGGGCAAGAGCGGCAATACCACCCAAGCTGTAACGCCAGTTTTTAAAGCGGATCATGATGTAAATAAAGATAAACACCAGAGAAAGAAGTATCGCCCAAACAGCACCGGTTTTGATGTCGTCAGAGATGGTAGGCCCAACTTTGTTCGAGCTCTTTATGAAGCTTTGCACAAATGTAGTTTTAGACACGCTACCAGAGAACGATTGCAACCCACTGTATAGTTTTTCTTCTATTTCATTGTCAACCGATGGATTATTTTCATCAATCTTATAGTCAGTAGTAATACGAACAGTATTGTCGCTACCAAAAGTTTTCACTTCAGGAGCTGATCCAAATTCGTCAGTAAGTGCTTGGGAAATATCAGCCACTCGTACATTCTGTGGGAATTCGATCACATAAGTACGTCCCCCCTTGAAGTCGATACCGTAGTCGAAACCACGAACAACAATCGAAAGCAGTGAAATACCAAGAATTACTCCTGAAATTGTATAAGCAACCTTACGGAACTTGATAAATTTAAAGTTCGTTGCTTGCAATATGTGAAGGGCAAACTTGGTAATGATTTTGATGTTCTTGTTTTTTCCAAGGAAGTATTCAAAAATCAAACGGCTAATAAAAACTGAAGTGAAAATTGAAGTGAAAATACCGATGATAAGCGTTGTAGCAAACCCTTTGATTGGACCAGAACCGAAAATGTAAAGTACAATACCGGTAATCATTGTAGTAAGCTGACCGTCGATAATAGCCGATAAGGCGTTTTTGAACCCGTCGTTCACCGCAAGTTTTATTCCTTTACCTGCTCTAATTTCTTCCTGTATTCGCTCGTATATAAGCACGTTAGCATCTACCGCCATACCCACAGTAAGCACAATACCGGCAATACCTGGCAAGGTTAATACTGCTCCAAACGAAGCAAGAACACCCATAATGAAGAACAGGTTGACCAGCAAAGCCAAGTTGGCAATATTTCCAGCTTGCGCACTGTACATAAGCATCATGAAACCCAATACAAGGGCAAAAGAAATGAGGAACGACCAAAGACCTGAGTTGATAGACTCACGACCAAGGGTAGGACCTACAACATATTCTTCAACAATTTTTGCTGGAGCAGGCATGGCACCCGACTTCAACATGTTTGCTAAGTCTTTTGCTTCTTCAACGGTGAAGTTCCCCGTAATGTTTGAACGGCCACCGGTTATCTCAGTTTGAACAGTAGGATATGAAACAACATAGCCGTCGAGTACGATAGCAATTGAACGGCCAACATTGTCGCGAGTCATACGAGCCCATGTTTTAGCGCCCTCTGAATCCATGTTCATGTTCACCTCAGCCGAAGCTTGACTTTGTCCGAAATCCTGACGGGCATCGGTTATCACGCTACCTGTTAATGGAGCACGTCCATCGCGGGTTGTAATTTTTAAAGCTACCAGTTGGTATAATGTTCCCTTTTCATCAAAAGGTTTCAATTGCCAAGCGAACTTCAAATCGCGGGGCAAAATCATTTTAACCTGAGGCAAATTCAAGTATTTGTTTACCGTTGAGGTATCGCCAAAATGTGAAAAACCTACCACCGGGCCAGGAAACAATTGTCCTTGCTGATTGGCATTAGGAATCAAAGCTGAAAATAAAGGATAATCAGAATTCTGATCTCCGGCTTTTTCAGTATCTGCTTTTGAAGACTCAAGTTCATCGAGGAGTGATTTTTCGCCACCTGCAACCGAATCACTTGCAGTTGTTGTGGCAGATGTTTTCGACTGGTTTAAGTTTTTAACAATATCGTTAACCTGAAGAAGAACCGAATATACTTCCTGATTTTCGAGAGTTTCCCAAAATTCGAGAGCGGCAGTCCCTTGCAATAGATTACGTACACGTTCTTTGTCTTTTACACCGGGCAACTCCACCAAAATACGGCCGCGTTGATTTAATTTCTGGATATTAGGAGAAACTACACCAAAACGGTCGATACGCGAACGTAAAATATTGAAAGAGTTATCAATAGCCGCATCAGCTTGTTTTCTTATTACCTCAAGAACTTGCTCGTTAGTTGAGTTAAACGAGATTTGGTCTTTTAACTCGGGAGTAAGAAAGATTGATGCCAAACGGGCATTAGGGTCAACCTCTTTGTAGGCTTGTCCAAACAAAGTCACAAAGTCGTCCTGGCTATTTTTTTGTTTTTCAGCAGCCAACTGGATCGCCTTGTTGAATGTTTCGTCTTTGCTATAATTAGACATCGACTTGATGAGGTCAACTACCGAAATTTCGAGGGTTACGTTCATACCCCCTTTAAGGTCAAGACCTAAGTTTATTTCTCTCTGTTTTACCTCTTTGTAGGTGTACTTACGAATTCCCAGAAAGTTATATACAGTTTCACTGGAAATTGAATCGAGGTAATGTACTTCTTTCAACTCATCGCCACGGGCAATTTCGGCAGCCTTTTTCTGAACCCGGCTCGAAACGTAGGTGAACGACAGCTGATATAAACATACTAAGGCTAAAGCAATGGCAAAGAGCCTTATAGCACCTTTATTCTGCATTTGTTTTTAAATTTTGTTAATTCTTCTTCAAGATTTTTTTTACTGAACGGCAAATATATCTTTTTTTTAAAAACCAACTAGTATATGTAGCGAAGTAAATATCGATTTGTGATTTATCTCCCTATACTTTCTAAAAAGAAGGTTTGAGGTAAACCTCTATCTGCCTCTTTTTTTATTTTCACTGCTTTTTAATAGTTTTGGATCAACAGAAAATACGAGCATTATGTTGATAAAAAAATTTGCAGTAGTATTGTCCGGATGTGGGGTTTACGACGGCTCTGAGATTCATGAAGCCGTGTGTACCCTATTAGCTATTGAGAAAGCAGGGGCATGTTACGAGTGTTTCGCCCCTAACGTTAACCAATACCACGTAATAAACCACCTTACCGGGCAAGTGGTTAACCAAACCCGCAATGTTCTTGAAGAAGCAGCACGCATTGCCCGCGGGACCATAAAAGAATTATCAAGGTTCGATCCAACGCATTTCGATGCATTAATTTTTCCCGGCGGTTTTGGCGCGGCAAAAAACCTTTCGACATTTGCCTTTGATGGGGCTGATTGCCTGATACTTCCTGAGGTTGAAAATGCAATACGAAACGCCTATAATACACGCATACCCATTGGCGCACTATGCATTGCTCCTACCCTTCTTGCCAAAGTGCTTGGCAAAGGCAACCTAACCATTGGTAACGATTTAGATACCGCTGCTGCTATTGAGATTATGGGTTCAATGCATACCAGTACCTTGTCTGGCCAAATTATATCCGACAGGGAGAACAAAATTGTAAGTGCGCCTTGCTACATGTTAAACACCCAAATAAGCACAATTGCAAGTGAAGCAGAAAAAGTAATTGCAGAGCTATTATCGATGATGTAAACATACACTCATACAATTTATCTTTTGATTTTAAGACTATTATAGTCTATATAATAAAGAATTTTCACCGATAAGCTATTGGTTTTTTCGGCTTTAAATGTTTCAGAAATGTTTTTTCCGTACGACATGTGTGTATTCTTGTTTTCGGAATAAATAGCATTCTTCCACACCACAGAAAGCTCACTTCCTGGGGCAAATTCCCATCTGAACGACATGTCGATATTGAACGCATTAAAGTTAACATCAGCATTATCGGAATAATCATAGGCGCTTAATGTGCCATCGGGATTTAGAAAATAATAGGATGAATAATCGGCCCACGACCAATAATGCCTTCCCCTGAAATCGATTTTTGTTTTTGTATTGAAAGTGTAACTCATTGATATTGTATTAATCAATGTGGTTCGTTCATAAAGTCCATAATAAACAGAATCGCGATTTTCGTGACCAACATACCCATAATTCTTTATGTCTTTGTTTGCTGTAAGTTCATACATGAAATTAAACCTTGAGGTTGCTTTCCACCAAAGGTTGTTGTAGCTCCAGTACCCCCAAATATCTTCTTGAGAGGCCACATAATCGCCAATACATGTATTCCACGAAAGTTTTTTATCGGTATCGGTATGAAAATTAAACTCATACATATTATATGAATATCCTTTATAGAATCGGTTTTCAACACGGGTTTCGAAATAATCGTGAGGGTCGAACGCACGCGCATAAAACAGCCCCAGCCACCAGTTGTTTTTGAATGTAGCTTCAGTCCAGAACCTTAACTGGTTTTCAACTTGTCTTGCAGGAGAGTAAAGCATTGTGTTTTCGACCCTCACATGCCCGTACCACGATTTGAAAATTGTCCAGAAAGGATCATGGATATTGTAACTTAATTGAAGGTCATCGCCCATCTCATTGCTCCGCTGAATATATCCCATATCGTTGGGATTGAAGGTTTTGCTTACAACATCGTGATTAAAAAGAAATTGAAATTTCCCTTTTATTCTCTTGAAAGCTAACTGGTATTTATACCCTGTTTTTTCCTCGGCAACACTCCTATAACTAAGAGCTCCCACCCCACTCAACTGGTAATTCTGCTTTTTATTTTTGAATTGAAACTCTGTCCCGGTTACATTTGCCAAATAATTGGAGTTGGCCATAGTAAGATTTGTATTGATCACGCTCAGAAACGAGTTGTTAGCCAACGATTTTTCTACTACAGCGACATTATAATTACTGAAAGGTTGGGTAACTATTTCCCGTTTATCACCAGTTACAGTATCACGAACAATTGCCTCACCCGATAGTGTCATAGCGTTTAGCATGCCAATTCCCCAGCCGCTTTTGCTTCTTCCTGACACTTTTGTTGCGTTAATGAGCTGGGCTTCACTTGGGTTGTAGCTCTCTTTTTCATTTATTCTGAGCTGATTGTCAATAGAATCGGCAAAGCGGGGTTTTGCCCCAATGCGACGTGAATAAAAAATTGAGGCCCGATTGAACAACTCAACACCTTCGACAAAAAATTGCCGTTTTTCGTCGTAATATATTTCATAAGGAGAAAGGTTCAGCTCTTCGTCATCAGACTGTATCTGTCCAAAATCGGGAACGAGCATCAGATCGAGGGTGTGACTGTCGCTCAGTCCATATTTCAAATCGATGCCTCCTTTAAAAAAGAACTTTCCTGAATTTTCTCCTGAATTCTTCTGATAATACGTTGCAATATGTGGCGAGACAGACAGACGAATTGGTGCCTTTATATTTTTAATTCCCAACAATATACCCGATTGTTGAATAAATCCCGACACTTCAGAGTTGATCCGATTCCATGAGTTATTAGAGTTGTAGCGCCGTATTCGGCGAAAGAAATTGACTCCCCAGACTGGGTTCTCCGATTCGGGGAATCGAAGAGCTGAATATGGAATTCGATATTCTACACACCACCCGTCTGAATTTATTTTTGTTGCACTTTGCCAAACAGCATCCCAACTGGCATCTTCATTATCGCCATTGCTGTTTTTTATGGCCTTAAGGTCGGTTTGGCTGTTGGCCGGGGTGACAATGAATTCGTAAGCGGTAAGCCCATCGTTATTCGGGTCGATCAAAAAACCAAAATAGTCGGCAACGCCAATATTGTCGCGAGTAGTTATATAATTTTTTATGCTGTCGGGGTCATCGTATAGTTTTGCTCCAATGTACAGCGCATTATCATCGTAAAAAACACTCACTTCTGATGGTTTGAACGAAGCCCTCCCGTTGTAAGGCATTATTTGCAAAAAATCTTTCGCTTTATCGGACAACTGATACTGTGATTCATCGAGTATTCCGTCTATTTTTAATGGCTCAGCCAAGCGTAACGCAGTTACCTGTTTCCGGGTTACCGCCTGACTAAACAACGAGAAGGCTTGCAGCAAAAAGATGGCAAGCAAAAGATATTGCCTTAAATTCATTGAAATCCTGTTATTATATCATCATAGAATATTGACATATCGCAATTTATGAAACATTTTTCTTAGTTATAAAATTCCCATCTTGACTGATAAATGGGATAAGCAACCCTACCAAAGTATTTCTTACGCTTATATAACTCTGGGAAAATCGGAATAAAACAAAATATGGACAATACACATAAGAAATAACCCTATTCTCAGCAACAAAAAATTAGTTGGCAGCCTTTTCAAAAAAAGCCATCCCCCAAAAGGAGATGGCTTTAAAAATTATTACAAATTATTACCCAGCTTTTGGTACGAATACAATATCCATTACATCATTGTTGTTGAGCAGAGTCTTCGTAAAATTCTGAACATCAGCCACAGTCAATCCCGATAGCAAATTCTCATAATTTTCAGGTAAAACACTGTTTATGCCCGAATAATAATAACTGAACAGCGTTGTCAACCAGAAATTATTATGCTCTTTTGCCTGCTGGCGATCTTTGAGCATGTTTTTAATGGTTTTATCGAAATCAACACTTGTTGGTCCTTCGTTGGCAATTTTATTCAACTCACGATATATTATTTCTTTCAATTTATCGGCTTTAAGAGGATCGCAATCGAAACTCATATTCAATGAAACCCGGGCCTCGGGATATTGAGTAAGGTTTGAACCTACCCGTACACCGTATGTTCCTCCTTCATCTTCACGCACTGTTTCGGTATAACGCAGGTTTAAAATCCCATCGAGAACTTTGAGCATAAGACGGTTACGCTGATTGAACTCCATTTCGTTTGCAAGAATTACATTTACATTCGATTTTGGTGTTGTTAGTTCAATCGGGATCACTTTTTCTACTTTTCCATCGGGGTTACGAACGCCTCGGTCAACCCACGATTCTTTTCGTTTTGAATCGGTAAGTGAGCCTATATATTTTTCAACCAATGGTTTGACCTTTGCTTCATCGATATTACCTACAATAAAGAAAATGAAATCGCCGGCATCAGAAAAGCGGTCTTTATAAATTTGTTGAATAACGTCAAATTTAACTTCCTGAAGAAACTGTGTGCTAATTGTACGTGAGCGAGGATGATAATTGGTGGTGATGAAGAGAAGCGAATCTTGCATGGCTTTTCTTGGATCTTTTTCAATATTAGCCACATAAGCCATATATCGTGCCATGAGTGCATCGTGGGCTTCCTTGTCGAAGCGTGGTTTTTCGAACATAAGGTAAAGTAACTGCATCATCGTTTCGAAATCTTTAGGCGAAGAAGAGCCCGAAAAACCTTCGGTAAGATTATCGAGGTTGGCCGAAATAGATACCTTTTTCCCCGACAGCATTTTCTGCAAAGTAACAGCATCGAAATCGCCCAAACCATAGGCTTCGATAAATGTTGTGGCCATCTCAGCCGATGGAACGCGTGGATTATCGACCAACGAGGTGCCACCTTTACTGAAAGCCATCAGCGAAACTTCATCCTTCTCGTAATCGGCAAAGCGGTATACAACTTTCGTGTTGTTCTTCAAGGTCCACTCAACGGCTCCAAAATCGGTCAACTTCTTCTCCGATTTGATTTTAGACCCTTTTAGTTCATCGTTGATTAGCGAAGCAGCAGCAGAACCATCGTTGTATGGGGCAATGTCCATTGCCTCAACGCGGGCAATAATTTCGTTTGCCTCAGATTCAGTCAAATGCGAAACGCCTTCAGAAGGGCCGGTAATCACAAGGGTTCGGTCTGATTTTTTAATCCATTCTTTTGCTTTGGCCGAAACTTCTTCTGCAGTAATTGTAGGCAAAACGGCAGACACAAATTGAAAGTAAAAATCAATTCCGGTTGATGGCTTTCCTGTTAAGTAATGGTCAGCAATTTCGCCACAATACGAGTCGTTGCTAATTTTATCCTTTTGTTTATAGCGACTTTCAACCCCAGTCATAAGGTTTGCTTTAGCCCTGTCGAGTTCGCCTTGAGCAAATCCATGCCTTTTCACACGTTCTGTTTCTATCATAATAGCCTCTAATGCTTTAGCTTCCTCGTTGGGATTGGCAACAGCTCCAATAGCATAAGCATCATAGCCCCGCACAAAGTCACTTTTTTGGGTATAGCCATTTACAAACGGAGGTGTTCCTTTCTGCAAAAGTTCATTGATGCGGGTAGAAGTCATCATGTTATAGAGCGATTCAATTAGACCGTCGCGCATATAATTAAGATCCTTCTTCTTTGTGACGTCCTGCTCATTAATAATATACATTGTAAGTTCTGATTGTGTAGTCTCTTTGTCAGTGGCCAACACAAAATATGGTTCGGTATGCGATGGTATGGTGTGATGAGGGCGTGGTTTAGGATTTTCAACAGCCGGAATTGTAGAGAAAAGCTGCTTTACCTTTGCTTCAACAGCAGCAGCATCGATATCGCCAACTATAGCAATTGCCTGAAGATCGGTCCTATACCAGTCGTGATAAAAATTGCGAAGGGTTTCGTAAGCATGGTATCTTATCACTGTGGTATCGCCAATTACATCGCGCACTGCATATTGAGAGCCTTTAAAAAGCACCGGGAACCACTGACTCCTCATTCTGAAACTTGCATTTCGCCGAGTACGCCATTCTTCTGTAATGACACCACGTTCATTGTCAATTTCCTTATCTGTAAGTAACAGATAATGTGACCAATCGCTAAGAACAAGCAAACATGTATCAACCAGGCCTTCATGGGTGGTAGGCACTTCGCTAAGGTTGTAAACTGTTTCGGAGAAAGAGGTATAAGCGTTAATGTTCCGCCCAAAAGCGACCCCGTGTTTTTCAAGAGTATTCAAGATCCCTTTCCCTTCGAAATGCTTGGTACCATTGAATGCCATGTGTTCAAGAAAATGTGCAAGCCCGTTCTGATTATCCTCTTCGAGCAAAGCGCCCACGTTTTGAATAATGTAGAAACTAGCCCTTTCTTTTGGCTCTTGGTTATGACGAATGTAATATGTTAGTCCATTGTCGAGCACTCCGTAACGGATTTCTGGATCGAGGGGAGCAGGTTGAGCTAACGGGTTTTGTGCTATACCAGATTTGGCAAGCGAGGCTACAAGTATTGCAGCCATAAAAACGGAAAATTTTCTCATTACTTTACTTTTTATTGTCTTAGTGGGATTAATCCAAATTATTAACTTTATAGTTGTGTAATTAGTGTTCGGGGTATACATTTTGTTACAAACTTCGTAAAATATTTTTTGTACATTAGTTAAATTCAATTTAAAAAAGATTAAAAATGAAAAAGAAATTTTTGTTGATAGCCATAATTAGCTCATCTATCTTACTGACTTCGTGTGACATTTTGCTTCAAACTGCCTCAACAGTCATGCAAAGTGAACAACCACTTACCACTACCGAAGTAGCCAACGGGCTAAAAGAAGCCCTGAAAATTGGAACAGATACCGCCACCACACGAATAGGAAAAGTAAATGGTTACCTGCTCGATAAAGTAATAAAAATAAACCTGCCACCACAAACCGCTGAAGTTGTAAAATATGCGCAAAAAGTTCCAGGTCTCGACAAACTGATTGACGACGTGATAACCCAGATTAACCGCTCTGCAGAGGATGCCGCCAAACAAGCCGCCCCGATATTCAAAACCGCTATCACACAAATGACCATTGCCGATGCGTGGGGAATACTGAATGGGGCCGATACCTCGGCAACAAACTACCTTCGCGATAAAACCTACCAGCAACTATTCAGCCTATATCGTCCGGTGATGCAAAAATCGCTGGCAAAACCGATTGTTGGTGGCGTTTCGGCCGAAAAAACGTGGAACGAACTCACATCGAAATGGAACCAATTTGCAAACTCAATGGCAGGAAAACTCGTTCAGGCACACCCAATAACCGTAAACCTCGACGAATATGTTACGAATCAGGCACTCCGTGGGCTGTTCATAAAGGTTGGCGATCAGGAAAAAGAAATACGAACGAATATTAATGCCCGGGTTACTGATTTATTGAAACGGGTATTCGGACAGAAAAAATAGAAAATAAACCGCAGAGAAAAAGGATTTTTTCCCCGATCTCTGCGGTTTTTTTTACTCTACTTCATCCAGGTAAGATTCGCTGAACGATTATCGGCAGAACTAGTGCCAATATAAACAACAAAATCTCCTGGTTCCCACTGATATTCAAGGTTATTGTTGTAATATTTTAATTCTTTTGTTCCAATTTCGAAGGTCACTTTTTTGCTTTCGCCTGGTTGAAGCATCACTTTTTTAAACCCTTTGAGTTCTTTTACAGGCCTCGAAACAGCAGCAACTTTATCCGAAATATATAATTGAACAACCTCTTCACCAGCATACTTGCTAGTATTTTTAATTACTACAGAGGCTTCAATTTTTGTTTCACCCACTGGCTTATTGTTCGATAATTCGATATTGCCATATTCAAACGTTGAATAACTCAATCCGTAACCGAAGGGGAAAAGCGGATCGTTAACCACATCGAGATATTTCGAAGAGAATTTGCTCATCGCATTATATGGCCGCCCAGTATTGAAATGATTATAATATACAGGAATTTGACCTACACTTCGTGGAAACGACATAGAGAGCTTACCCGAAGGATTATAATCGCCAAAAAGAACATCGGCCAAAGCATTTCCGGCCTCGGTACCCCCGTGCCAAGCCTGAATAATTGTACTGAATTGGCTTTCTTCCCAGGATAGATCAAGCGGACGACCACTGAAAACAACCACAACTACAGGTTTGCCTGTTTCTTTGAGTTTCTTCAGTAATTGCTTCTGGCATTCAGGGATTGTAATATCAGAGCGGCTTGAAGCTTCGCCCGACCAACCTGCTGATTCACCAACTGCAGCCACAATAACATCTGCTTTTCGTGCAGCTTCAAGAGCATCGCTGAGCATTTTTTCATCCGACACTGTTTCTGTTTTTTCTTCAACAACACGGACCCATACATTGCCTCCATTTCTCTGCAACATCGGATCGGTAGTAAACTGTGAACCACGGGCATAGTTAACACTAACTTTGTTGCCGCCCACATTGGTTATTCCTTCAACCAGAGTAACAGCCTCAGATGGATCGCCCGAAATAGTCCAGGTTCCCAACATATCTATTTTACTTTTGGCCAAAGGCCCAACCACTGCAATTCTTCCTTCTTTCTTCAATGGCAGTGTTTTGTCGCTATTTTTCAAGAGCACTATCGAGCGCTGTGATATTTCACGGGCAGCTTTACGGTGTTGGGCAGAAAGAAGATCGGTCTTCATCCGCTCTTCATTAATAAAACGATATGGATTATCGAAGAGACCTAATTTATATTTCATTTCCAGAATGCGACGGCAAGCTTTATCGATGTTTTCTACTGAAACCGAACCATCTTCAACCGACTTTTCGAGTGTCGATAAGAAACCTTCATCAACCATATCCATATCGACCCCGGCATTAAGGGCCAGTGCTGAAACTGATTTAATATCGCCCAACCCATGAGGGATCATTTCAAGAATGGCATTATAATCAGTGACCACAAAACCATTAAAACCCCACTGATTCCGAAGCACTTCGGTATGCAGCCAATGGTTACCTGTAGAAGGGACTCCATCAATAACATTGAAAGAAGTCATTACACTACCAGCTCCAGCATCGACAGCTGCTTTGTATGGAGGAAAATAATATTGATACATTGACAGCCGGCTCATATCCACGGTATTATAATCGCGTCCAGCTTCAGAAGCGCCATAAAGGGCAAAGTGCTTTACACAAGCCAGAATAGAGGTTTCGCCCCTAAGGTCATTGCCTTGGTAGCCTTTAACCATCGCTTCAGCAATTCGGGAGCCTAAATAGGGATCTTCGCCCCCACCCTCGGCAACACGTCCCCAGCGTGGGTCGCGTGAGATATCGACCATTGGTGAAAATGTCCATCCTACTCCAGCACTACTAGCTTCGATAGCTGCAATACGAGCACTGCGCTCAATCTGGTCCATATCCCAGGAGCAGGAAAGAGCTAGCGGGATTGGAAATATTGTTTTGTATCCGTGAATAACATCAAGACCAAAAAGGATTGGAATTTTCGATTTCGTAGTGGTAACGGCCAACTCCTGAGCCTTGCGCGTATATTCAACACTTGGGCTGTTGAGCATGCTGCCCACCTTACCTTCTTTTATTTTTGTTTCAACACCCTGGCTAATGCCAGAACCGGTAACAGCACCTCCGCCAGGAACCACTTGATTGAGCTGGCCTATTTTTTCCTGCAACGTCATTTTTCCCAACAGGTCGGTAATGAACCTGTCCATTTCGTTTTGCTGAGCGCACACCGGTAAAACAAGCCCCGCAAGAAAAAGCAATAGAATTGTTAATTTATTCATGACTGATGTATTTGTTTTGGTTGCAATATAGGTTGTTTGTAGTAAACAAACACCACAGAACAACTATACAGGAATACATCAACGACAAAAAAAACATTTCTCAACAGACAATTAGCCTATTGAGAAATGTATGATTAATCCCACTTTATTTCAGATACTTATCTCATATCACATTGACCAAGGTTCTGCATGAATATCCATCTCATCAGACCATCGATACTGAAGTTTTACTATATCGTGTACAATATCGTAAGGTAATGGTTCAATAGACTCGGCAGCCAAAAGAAACTCGTTAAGGTTTTCGGCATTAGAGGTTGAACCAACAGTAGCCCTCACTTGCGAAAAGCTGTGAGCAAACCTAACACAGAATTCAGTCCAGCTTTTGATGCCTGAACGCTCGAAAACAGGAGCTACTTCGGCAGCCCGTTTTTGAAGATATTCTTTCCAAGCAAAACCCGGAACATCGCTCAGCTTGTGAACAGGCCCACCGGCTACTGTTCGCATGGCAATTATCGGTTCACTTCGTTCACTAAGCATATCCCAAAGTTCGTTCGATGCAAAACGTTGCAGCGGATTAAGGTAGAAAATATAACCATCGACTATACCCTCGGGATACCCACCTTTGAGTGCCTTGAGCGGAGCCTCTGAAGTCCAAGGGAATACTTCCATCACAAAACGATTAACAAGCCCCTCCTCACGTATTTTCTGAAACTCTTTGAAACAATTTCCCCCATTGGCAAAGTCTTCGGCCAATTTTCCACCTATACACAACTGACCAAGCTCGATTTTTTCAATACCCAGAGGATCAATATTCTTACGAATATCAGCCTTCAATTCTTCGATTGTTTCCCCGCCAAGTTTTACAATAAGATTAGGAATTTTGTTTCTGTCGATATCGAACGCTTTACGAAGAACCTGCAAGGCATCGCCATACCAATGACTTGTATGAAACCACACCCCGGTATCGAGTGCCGCTTTTGCCATTTCAACCCTTTCTTCGAATGGAATTTTCTCGTCCCCCAAACGAGTTGTTCCATAAACATAAGGTGTAATGTCAGTTAATAAAACCGACTTTTCTGAAAAACATTGTTGATTCATATCTCCCTTTTTTTCAATCTGTATTTTAATATCATCAATAACAATTTAAATATAAGAATATTTAGAGTCGCTTTCACTGATTTTTTCGCATTCTTTACAAATCACTAAAACGTTAATAAACAGATGATTTTGAAGCATCAACCCACAATGGTACGGTAAACGAGAAATTACTTCCCCTTCCTTTCTCGCTATGAATTGCAAGTTCGCCGCCTTGCTTGGCTACAAATTCTTTAACCAAAAACAATCCTAACCCGGTTCCGCGCTCCTTGTTTGTACCCAAGGTAGAGTGGGCATCTCCCAAGTTAAAAAGTTTACTAATATCGTTTTCTGACATCCCAACCCCATTGTCAATAACAGATACTACAAGGAACCCTTCATTTTTTTCGGTCCGTATCTGAATTTTTCCTCCATTTGGGGTGAATTTTATGGCATTACTCAGCAAGTTTCTAATTACAGTGTTCAGCAATTGAATATCGCTGTATACAAAATAGTTTTCTTCGTCGAGATGTTTTTCAATTGTAAGTTCCTTTGCATCAGCTGTAACTTTCAGAAGCTCGACAATTTTACGTATATTTTGACTTATGTTTACCCTTTCCGGATTGCATTTTAAGGTATTCCTCTCAGAACGGGACCATTGAAGCAGATTTCCAAGCAATTCATATAGTTGTTCCGATGAGTGTCCAATGGTTTTTAAGGCATCGAGACGTGCCTTATCATCCCATTCCCAGTAATTTGAAAGTAATAAATCAGAAAAACCAATGATACTGCTGAAAGGGTTAATAAGGTCGTGGGCAATAATTGAAAGAAACTTATCTTTAGTCACATTTGCCTCCGTAAGTTGCTGATTTGCAATGCGCAATTGGATCGTTTTTTCATCAACAGCCTTTTTTAATACTCTTTGCTGTTTATGATATGAACTCAGGCGCAAGTAAAAAATACCTAAAACAAAGACAACGAAAAGCACAAGGATCAAGAACATGAAAGGTAGAGTTTTCCACCATGGAGGGTCTATGATAATTTTCAATGTAGTTGCTTTTTCAGGCCATTCATCCTCGTTGTAAGTCGCTTTAACACAAAAGGTATATTCTCCCGGATTCAGGTTAGTATATTTTGCCACCCTCATTTGGGCATCGGTTGTTTGCCAATCATTGTTAAAGCCTTCGAGTTTGTATGCATAATGTATTTTAACGGGGCTGATATAGTTGAGGGCTGAAAACTCGAAAGAAATTTCTTTTTCCTTGTAGGTTAAATGAATAGCATTGGTTTGCCCTATTGGTTTTCCAAGAATTGTGCGTTTACCAAAAACATCACCAACCCGCACTTCTTTATTGAAAATCTTTAAGTTAATAATAGATGCTGTAAGCTCGGTTTGAATTCCTGTAACATTTTCGGGACGAAATGCATTGAAACCCTTGATTCCCCCAAAATAAAACATCCCATCGCTGGTCTTAAAACTTGCCGTTTTGAAAAACACGTTAGATTGTAGGCCATCAGACGTTGTATAATTTTTAAATTGCTTTGAAACAGGGTTAAAAACCGACAACCCGTTATTTGTGCTAATCCACGCATTGTCGTTATTATCGAACAATATCCCATCAACAATGTTGTGAGGAAGTCCCTGACTTGTTGAGTATTGTGTGAAAAGCCACGTATTTGTGTCGAGAATATTAATACCACCACCTTTGGTACCAACCCAAATATTCCCCAACCGATCTTCATTAATGTAGCTTATCCTATTGTCGCTAATGCTGTTTACTGAATCGGACTGTAAAAAGTGTTTAAAAACCAATTCAGGTTTAGGCTTAGAAAAATCAACGTTAGCAAGTTCAACCATTTCCAATCCCCATTCAGAACCTATCCATAAACGGTCTTTACTATCGATAAACATGTGTGTCAATGCATCACTCATTAATTGAATGAAACCAGAAGTAGCAGAATTAGCAATTCCATATCTGATAAATTTCGATTCGCCGGGCTTCATAAGGTTTAGCCCATAATTTACAGTCGCCACCCACATATTTCCCCATCGGTCACGAACAAAACCCCAAGGGTGGTCGCTGCTAATAGTAGTTGTGTCGTCGGCATTAAAGCGATAATGCCTGAACTTTTTTGTTTTCTGGTTGTAGATGTTAAGTCCCCCGTTATATGTACCAATCCATATATTGTCTTCTGGATCACAATACAAAGCCATCACCACGTTTACTGTTAGCCCATCTTTATCGGCGAGGTCTTTTTTAATATGAGTGAATTTCCCGGTTGCCGGGTCAAAACAATTTAACCCGCCACCATCGGTGCCAATCCATATTTTTTTCTCAGAATCTTCGCAAAAACTGGTCACACAACTGTGACTTAAGCCATTTTTAATTGCCGGATTACTAACAAAAAGCCCAAAATTCTGTTTTTGTGGAACCATTTTGTTTAATCCTGCCACATAGGTGCCAATCCAAATATTTCCTTCCTGATCTTCGTACAAAGAATAGATTGCACCTCTGGTCAATTGAGATGGGTCTCCGGGAGTGCCCGGATAATGCTTCGCCTGATTTTTTTCTGAATCGTAAACAACAAGCCCGTTACCATCGGTACCAATCCATATTTTATTTGTACGGTCAATCAGTGACGAGCGTATAATTTTCAATTCAATGGGTTTTCCCTGTTCATCGGTAAGTGTTATTGGCGAGAAAACACCGGTTTTCCTATCCCATTTAATTATGCCCAAGCCCCTTGTAGTAATAAGAGCATTACCATTCTTTTCGAGCTTTATGCTTTTTGAAAGATTGGTCCAATTAGGTGTTTTCTCAACCACAATAAGCACATGCTCAAAACTATTTGTTGAGCAATCATAAATATCGATGTAATCAGAATTTGATGTAATCAGAATTTTCCCGTTTTCGTCCTCCACAATTGTGTAAACACTGTTGTTTGAGATTGAATTTAAATTTTCTGAATTGGCAAAAAACAGTTCTATGTCATCAATTGACAAATCTGAAACATTGGTCTTATTTATATTTATTTTGGCAATTCCGTTATAAGAACTCACCCACAAAGTACCTCTTGAGTCAATGAAAACACTATTGATACGGCTATCGAGCGGAGAATTTATTAATTCTTCGTTGATTTGCTTCATGAGAGAAACCAAACGGTCGGTTTGTGTATCGAGGTAAAAGAGACCGGAAGAAGTTCCAATCCATAAACGCCCGTACTTATCCTCAACAATGTCGTAAAATTGAAAAAATTGGGTAGTATTGCTGTCGTTTACAGCCGATCGATAAATTTTAAACGAATATCCATCGTACCGGTTAAGTCCATCTTCGGTGCAAAACCACATGAACCCCTGGCTATCATGGTATATTGAATTGATTGTCCCATTCGAAAGACCATCATCGGTCGAAAGATGTTCGAAAATCACATTGTTCTGTGCAAATGCAAAAATCGGAACATATATCAAAAAGAACAACCAATACGCTCTTGCTACTATATTGCGAATCAATAACATACGCAACAAACCTCCTCCCCTCAAAACCTTCTCTATTCAAAAAAATTCAACTTAAAGAATCATTAAGTTAATTCTTTTTCTGACACTTTACAAGTTTACCAAAATTCTTCAACAGAAAATAGCTTTTTACATCTAGACCCCTAAATCCATCGGACTAGTTTCATATAAAAGTATCAAAAAACTTTCATTACCATACAAATAGGTTTTTTAAAGAAAAACTATTATTATATCCTTAAACCAAATAGACATTGCATTTGCCCAAAAGAATAAAAACATCAAAAAATCACTTACAGATCATTAGCTTTGACACAGTGGAAAACTTTTCATTCGAAACTTTTACAAAATACACTCCCCGTTGATAATTAACCGTCGAAAAAGAGAAAGGTTCAGTCCCAGCTTTTTCCCATTTGAAAGCATCTACTATTCGGCCAGCATTATTTGATATTGATATCACTGAATTTAATGGTTCATCAGATACAAAATTTAGCGATGCCTGAGTATTTGCAGGATTTGGATACACAATAAAAGAACCCTCGCCTGAAGGTATTTTATTGTAACGTTTTGCACTCACCCCTTTGCCTTTCAAAATAATTGCCGTTGTAGAAAGCGAAGGCAGCGAAACAGTAAACGAATTCCCGGTAACGTTCACCTGCCCTGCTTTTAACGCATTTGTTGTATGCGATTTAAATGTTTCTCCAGCAGGCAAATCATCAATAGTCAGTGCTTGAAAAGTCCCGTCTGAAACAGTAAACCCCTCTACAACAACCTGAACTTGTTTAGCAGAGGTAAGGTCGCGGTTAACCAAAATTACAGTCATTGAATCGGCACCGTTGTTGATGGTTGTATACCCCGAAACCATATTCTCGAGCGAAGAGGTTGTATTCACGCTAACATTTTTTGCATAACGGCTAAAGAGGTGCAGTGTTTCCCACATTCCTGTTTTCCATGTCCAAGGAGTAAAAATTTCGACTCCATTGCTTGCAAAAGTGCCTAACATTGAAGCATATAGCACGGAGTTTACATTAGGATTACTACTATTGATACCACTTTCAGAAAGCGCAAGGCTTATGCCATGTCCTTCGCCAAAATGTTTATCGAGCCAAGTATTTATCCGTTTGAAAATATATTCTTTACTGGCATTATTAGTCCAACCTCCGGTTAGGGACTTCAACCCGTTTGCCCCGGGGTAAGCATACGTTTCGTCGAAAAAAATTCGGTGCAACTGCAACACATCTGCGTCTTTACTTTCACTAGGATACCAGTGAATATCAAGCACATCAAGCAATCGGATTCCCGAAGCTTTTTGCTCATCGGCCACGCGTTTTATAAAATATTCAAGCCAGCAATAATAGGTCCCGCCAATTCTTAACGACTCGTTTGCATACTTGTACCATTGCCATTCGTTGGCCGGAACCGGGCCTGTGAGCTTTATGTTAGGGAACTTCGCACGAGCCAATTTAGCAACTTCGAAATAACGGTTCATGAATTCGTTAGCCGAGATTTGACTGGGCATAACATCGTCGTGTGTTCCATTCCAAATTTCAGGTTCGTTATCCATACTCCAATATCTGAATTGATCGGGATTAAGGCCAATGCCATCATTACCAAACCAGTGCATTAGTATCTCGGTAGTTGAATCGGCAGGCCAATCAACAAGGTAAAGATTAGGATCACCATTGGTGAGTGCTTTCTCACCATTCGGGTTCACCACTCCGCCTCCAGCCAGATTTTGACTGCAACCACTCCAATACTGGGAACTGTTGTAGGACCAATCGTTGAAATTATAACGCTTGCTACCAGCCACTTTACCAATAAGCTGAAATGCCCACATTGCCTGAAGATCGGGCATGTTTTTTTCTATGGTCTGGGCTGCAAAATCCCAATCGTGGTCATATACATTGTTATACCAATCGGGATGACTAGAAATTTTCAGCCTCCAATTATATTTAGTGGCATTGTTTCCAGTATTTTCGCGGGCAAAACGCAAACCGGCTTCTTTATACAACGCAATTTCTGCTGCCGAGGTAGGTGTGCCAAAAACATTCGAAAAATTATTGTTACGGCCATAAATGTACGGTGAAACCTGTCGCTGTCCTTTTGAGGCATCAACTTCAATTACAACATCCTGCGCAAAAGCGACAAAAGAAACGGCAACAAGCCAAAACGATAAAATAATTTTCATAAAACTATATTTTATATGTTCTTGTTTTTCTGCTAATTGCAAAAGTACTCTCCCTAATTACTCATCGAAAGTAAGTTATTGAAATCAACGCTGAAAATTACAAAGAACAAATTTAATACGCATGATCAATATGTTTTCAAACACGTAATAGTTTTGCTCATAAAGCAATTATTGCTTGCCTCTAAAAAGGATCAATCGGCTAAAGTAATCATCTGATGTAAAATCAACTAGTAAAGAATACGCACGGCGTTCAATTCGAAGACCAAAAACCCTTTTCATTTTCATTTCATTATCTATATTTGTCTGCTAATAAAAAGTGATAAAGAATTCATTCGGTTCATGCCGCTATATTTCGATGCAACAAACTGAAAATATTATTACAATTGAGCACATTTCGCAAATATTTGGCGAAAAAGTAGTTCTCGACGATATAAACCTCTCGGTACGCAAAGGTGAATTTGTAACAATCCTTGGGCCATCGGGATGCGGAAAAACAACCCTGTTGCGCATTATTGCCGGTTTTCAAAAAGCTGGTGAAGGAAAATTAACCATCGGCGGAGTAGATATGACCGAAACCCCTCCTCACAGACGCCCGGTAAATACGGTCTTTCAACGCTATGCCTTGTTTCCACACCTCAACGTTTCAAATAATATTGCCTTTGGCCTCAATCTGAAGAAGCTAGATAAGGAACATATCAGGAAAAAGGTGAAAAAAGTACTTAAGATGGTGAGCATGACCGACTATGAAGAACGCGATGTTGATTCATTGTCGGGAGGGCAACAACAGCGTGTGGCCATTGCCCGCGCCATTGTTAACGAACCGGAAGTGCTTTTGCTTGACGAACCTCTGGCCGCGCTCGACCTGAAAATGAGAAAAGACATGCAGCTCGAGATAAAAGCCATGCACAAAAAACTGGGAATCACCTTTGTATATGTTACCCACGACCAGGAAGAGGCCCTTACGCTCAGTGATACCATTGTGGTTATGAGCGAAGGAAAAATTCAACAGATAGGAACACCAACTGAAATATATAACGAACCTGCCAATTCGTTTGTTGCCGACTTTATAGGAGAAAGTAACATATTGAACGGCAAAATGATAGAAGATCGATTGGTCGAATTTGCTGGCCATCGTTTCGAATGTGTCGATAAAGGCTTCAGCCCTAACGAACCAGTAGATGTAGTAGTGAGACCCGAGGATATATACATTTTTGAACTTTCTGATGCAGCACAATTTACGGCTAAAGTTACATCGAGTATCTTCAAAGGAGTTCATTACGAAATGATGGTAACCACGCCTGAAGGCTTCGAGTTTATGATTCAGGATTACCATTGCTTCGAAGTTGGCGAAAGCGTTGGCCTCAGGGTAAAGCCTTCCGATATTCATGTCATGAAAAAAGAACGGATACACAATACTTTCGAAGCCACAATAACCGACAAAAACCACGTTCGTTTCCTTGGGCAAGTTTTTGAATGTAAAGATTGTCAGCACTTTGAGCCTGCAGCCGAAGTGTATGCACATATTGAATTCAACAAAGTTATCCTTCAGGACAATGAAGAAGATGGAATGATCAGCGGCGATGTAAGTTTTATACTCTATAAAGGCGATCATTACCACTTGACTGTGTTAACAGATGAAGGTGAGAACATTTTTGTCGACACGAATGATATTTGGGATGACGGTGACCGTGTAGGGATAACCATCAACCCCAATGCAATAAAAATAACAACGCGCTAATTCAGGGAAAGGTGAAAAAGAGCTTCTTATTATTTGCGGGCAAAAGGAAAAACTGGTCGATTCCCTATATTATTTTTCTTGGCTTTTTTGTAGTAATACCGCTCTTACTCATTGTTTTCTATGCATTTTCTTCACGTACAGGAGGTTTTACCTTGGCCAATTTCCAAAAGTTCTGGAATCAGCCCGAAGCAATGCATACATTCATCTTTTCTATTGGTGTAGCCATAATTACCACCGTGATTTGCCTTGTTTTGGGTTATCCGGCAGCATATATATTAAGCCGCATGGAAGCCAAAACAGCCAAAATAATGGTACTCCTTTTCATTCTGCCCATGTGGGTCAATTTTCTTATTCGTACCCTGGCAACCGTTGCCCTGTTCGATTTTTTAAGAATCCCGCTAGGACAAGGATCACTCTATTTTGGGATGGTGTACAACTTTCTGCCGTTCATGGTTTACCCAATTTACAATTCACTTCAAAAAACCGATAAGAGCCTTATTGAAGCAGCTCAGGATCTTGGAGCCACACCGCGGCAAGTCTTCCTAAAAACAATTTTGCCGCTCAGTGTTCCTGGCATTGCCAGCGGAATTATGATGGTTTTTATGCCGGTAATATCTACTTTTGCCATTGCAGAACTTCTCACAATCAACAATATAAAACTTTTTGGCACTACATTGCAGGAAAATATTTACAACGGAATGTGGAACTACGGTGCGGCACTTTCACTCATCATGCTTATTCTCATTGGCTTAACCTCATTGCTTAATGCCGAAGGAAATGCCAAAGCAGCCGAGGAGGGAGGTCTGTTATGAAGAAGATTCTCGCCAATTCCTATATCGGTTCTTTGCTTATCATGCTGTATGCCCCGATACTGATTATCATCATTTTCTCGTTTACCGAAGCAAAAGTACTTGGCAACTGGACCGGTTTTTCGCTGAAGCTGTACACAAACCTGTTTCAAAGCGGGGTACACCATTCGCTTTCGAGCGCCCTTTGGAACACTTTAATCATAGGGTTAATTTCTGCCTTTGTATCGATGCTGCTTGGTACTGTTGCTGCCATAGGAATATATAATCTAAAACCCAGGGCTCGCAAAATTGTGCAGTTTGCCAACAATATTCCTATTTTGAACCCCGACATCATTACTGCCATCTCGCTGTTCCTTCTTTTTGTAAGCTTAGGTATTTCACAGGGGTATACCACAGTAATTTTAGCTCATATCTCTTTTTGTACTCCATACGTGGTTTTAAGCGTTTACCCTCGTTTACGAATGATGAACGAAAACTTGTACGAGGCAGCCCTCGATTTGGGTGCAACACCCTTCTATGCCCTGCGCAAAGTACTCCTGCCCGAATTGCGGCCAGGAATGATCAGTGGTTTTATCCTGGCTTTTACCCTCTCGATCGACGACTTTGTAGTTACTCTTTTCACCATTGGAAACGAAGGTCTCGAAACACTATCGACCTACATTTATGCCGACGCACGTAAAGGGGGGTTAACTCCTGAACTAAGGCCACTTTCGGCCATTATATTCATTACTGTTTTGGCTCTGCTTCTGGTAATAAATCATCGCGCAGCAAAACGCGAACAGGAAAACCAAAAACACTAATTCTAAAAAGGAATCAATAAAATGAAAGATAAAATGAGAAAAAACAACCTGATTCGGCTAATACAATCCACATTTGTATTCGCTGCTCTCATCGCAGTTAACTGTTTTTCAACCCAAGTTCAGGCTCAAGAACGGAACGAAGTACTCAAAATATACAATTGGGCCGATTACATCGATGAGGATTTACTGACCGAATTCCCCGTCTGGTATAAAGAGCAAACTGGTGAAAATGTGAAAATTGTATTTCAGGTTTTCGACATGAATGAAGTGATGTACACCAAAATTGCTATGGGACAGGAAGATTTCGACCTTGCATGCCCGACACAAGCAGTGATGCAACGGATGCTTCATAACGACTTGTTATTGCCAATAGATCAGAATTTTGGGAATACTCCAAATTATATGAACAATATGTCGCCTTTCATCATTGACAGGCTCGACGATTTCAACGCCAAAGGAAAAAATGCTGCCGAATATGCCATTCCATACATGTGGGGTGTATCGGGAATATTATACAACACCGAAAAAGTTAATAAAAGCGAGATGCAATCGTGGGGCTGCTTCTGGGATCAGAAAAACAAGGGAAAGATGCTGATGAAAGACAGTTACTGGGATGCATACGCCACAGCCGCTGTGTGGGGTTATCGTAATGAAATCGCCGCAGGGAAACGCTCGGTTTACAGTGTCACCAATGATCACTCGCAGGCCGATATCAACCTCGTTGAGAAAGAACTAAAAACCTTAAAACCAAACCTTGCCGGATGGGAAGCCGACTTTGGAAAAGAAATGATGACCAAAGGCGAAATATGGTTCTGCTATGCATGGAATGGTGATGCTGTTTGGGCCATTGAAGAAGCTGCCGAAGTTGGTGTAAATCTTGACTTTGCAGTACCCTCAGAAGGCAGTAATGTATGGTTCGACTGTTGGGTAATTCCCAAATATGCTAAAAACACAAAAGCTGCTAATTATTTCCTCAATTACATTTGCCGCCCCGATATAGCCCTCCGTAACATGGATGTGAGCGGGTATTGCAGTGCCGTAGCCAGTACCGAAATTTTGGAGGCAGTTACCGATTCAACCCTTGAAGAAACTTATAATCTCAGTTATTTCTTTGGCCCCGGAAACGATAGCTTGCGAGTGAACCCAGTTCAATATCCCGACAAAAGCGTGGTCGATCGTTGCGCAATTATAAACGATTATCTCGATAAAAACGACGAAGTGCTTGAAATGTGGAGCCGCGCCAAAGGCGATAATCTTTTTGGAGGAATGACCTTTATGATTATTGCCGTAATTGTTTTGCTTGCCGGCTGGATTATACTTCGACAAGCGCAAAAAGCAAAATCGAAAAAGCGTAGATCGGGCAGAAGAAAATAATTTCGAATTCAACTGAATATGAAACCCACAGCTGAAGATTTTGCCTAAAGTTGTGGGTTTTATTGTATCATAATTCCGCTCAGCATTCGCCCTGTCTTGCTACCATCTCTCCTGGCCGAGTAAAAAAGTTCTGGTTCAGAAAAGGTACAGAAAGAAAAATAATCGATGTTATCCAGATTAACACCCGCCTGACATAAAAGCTGAACATTAGCCTGAACAAGATCTAAACAAAATTTTTCATTTTTACCATGCCGGGCAGTTATCGATTCAGACGGATTGTCCAACACCAAAGACATCGCCTCAACAACTTCACGCCCAACTTCGTAATTCATCTTTCCAATACAAGGCCCAATGGCCGCAATAATATCTGAAGACGAACAGCCAAAAGCTTTCTCCATTAACGCAATTGATTTACCAACAATATTTTGAACAGTACCCCTCCAGCCCGAATGTACCGCTGCTACAACCCGTGATACAGGATCGAAAAGCAAAATTGGCACGCAATCGGCAGTTTTCACACAAACGAAAACATTTGGCAAGTTGGTGATTAGCCCATCGGTAGAATCAAAACAGTTGTCGAGATTATCAACCCCGACAACAGCTACAACATCGCTATGAGTTTGCTTCGGTATGACAAACCGAGAAGTTTTACACCCAACTTCCCCCCTCAGTAAATCAATGTCCCGGACCATATTTAATGCTTCTCCATGCTGAGACCCAAAATTCAGTGAACTAAAAACACCGCTACTTACTCCCCCTTTCCGTGTAGAAAAGAAATGGCTCACCATGCCAGTTTTTGAAAGTTTCTCAGATCTGATTACCGTAATTGAATTATCGATGCCGTTCATTATCAGTTTTTTCCTTTTCTGAATAAAATTTTTAGGTAGACAAACATTTTTCAGAATACACCATGAATAACCTGGCATAACTTCGTGATTATATAACTATTGAATAAGCACACCGGCATATTTACCTAATTATTCACCCTGCTCCTCTGATTTCGAGTGCAAGTATAAACAAAATCAAGATTGAAATCATAGAAAGCAAGTCGATAAGTCGTTACTGTTTCGGAAGACTGCATAGTTAACACAATGCATATGGTATAGGAACGAATGAAAAAATTATCGACCCCTCGTCGGCAGTTCCTCTTGCTGCTATTTAAAAGAATCAAATCGATGTAACCGTGAAAACTATCAGCATCATTCTTTCCTGAGAAAACGTCGATCTGCAGAAACTCACTTTTTGAGTTTAATTCTCAACAAAGCTTATTTACTTTTTACTAAAATATCGTACCGATGACAGGCGAATTACTATTTTTGCACTTAAGTTAATTGTTAAAAATACAGTGGAATGCTAACGCTTAAACTCATTCAGAGCAATCCCGATTTTGTAATCGAGAGGCTTAAAGTAAAGAATTTTGATGCCACCCAAATAATAAATCAGGTAAACGAGCTGAACACTCAGCGCAAGTTGACACAAACCCGGGTCGACAACCTGAAAGCAGAAATGAACAATCTTTCGAAAGAAATAGGGAAACTATTCAAAGAAGGAAAAACATCGGAGGCTAATGCTGCAAAAGAAAAAACAGCAGAACTGAAAGAGGAAATCAAAAACCTGGATCAGACTTTTGCAGAGATCGACGACAAACTGAACAACCTGGTTGTAATGCTTCCGAACATTCCCCATCAGTTAGTTCCTGAAGGACGTACAGCCGAAGACAATCTTGAAATCAGACGCGGAGGTTCAATCCCTGCCCTGCCCGAAAACAAGATGCCTCACTGGGACCTTATTAAAAAATACGACATCATTGACTTCGAGCTTGGGATAAAACTTACCGGAGCAGGATTCCCTGTCTATAAAGGAAAAGGGGCAAAATTACAGCGTGCATTGATCAACTTTTTCCTCGACGAAGGGGAAAAGGCCGGCTATCGTGAAGTACAACCACCAATTATGGTAAACGAAGATTCAGGCTTTGGCACAGGACAGCTTCCCGACAAAGAAGGGCAAATGTACCATGCCACCGCCGATAATCTCTACCTCGTTCCAACAGCCGAAGTGCCAGTTACCAACATATACCGCGATGAAATTTTAGAAGAAGCTGAACTTCCTATCAAGAATATGGCTTACACACCATGTTTCCGCCGCGAAGCCGGTTCATGGGGTGCCCATGTACGCGGGCTTAACCGCTTGCACCAATTCGACAAAGTTGAAATTGTACAGATTGCACATCCTGATAATTCATACGAAATACTCGATCAAATGGTTGCCCACGTTGAAAACCTGATTTCAAAATTGGGTCTTCCCTATCGTATTATTCGCTTATGCGGTGGCGATATGAGTTTTACCTCGGCCATGACTTACGATTTTGAAGTTTTCTCAGCAGCACAGGAACGCTGGCTTGAAGTAAGTTCTGTTTCTAATTTTGAAACCTTTCAGGCCAACCGCTTAAAATGCCGGTATAAAGGAAAAGATTCAAAGAAAACAGAATTGGTTCATACACTGAACGGCAGCGCGTTGGCCTTGCCTCGAATAGTAGCTGCAATACTTGAGAACTACCAAACCAAAGACGGGATTTCAATCCCAGAGGTATTAGTACCCTTCTGCGGATTTAATAAAATTGACTAACTGGTTTTAACTACTATAGAGCACCACCCTAAACCTATTGTTGGTTAGGGTGGTGTTTTTATTTCAACATAATTCTTCCTTACTTTTTACCAGACTTTCTTTTTGTCTCGTATTCTATGTAGTATTGCCGGTTTGTACCCGTTCCATGGTATTTTAAATTATACTTCGAATCAGGATTTAGATAAATATCAACAACATCAACATAAGAAAGAATTTTTCTGTCAACCGCCACATCGTATACCACAATAAATGTATTGGGTCCTGCCGCTGCAGAAAATTTACTCCCATCACGTAATCTTCTTGTCTTCCTTACTTTGTAATATTTATCTAGTTGTGCATGACTACGGGTCGCTTCTTGTTTATATCTTTTATAGTTTGCTGAGCTACTCCTCTTTGAGGCTTTTTCTGCTGCAGCTTTTTTCTTCTTTTCCTTAGCTTCTGCTAACGAAATAGTATCTTTAATTTCATAATTTCCAATAAGATCATCCATAGCCAATTTCGATAAGCCCTTCCTATCTTTGCCTTTCTCTCCAACGGTAATACTATTAACATAGCCTTCCATGATTGCCTTATCATCCAACACATCAACCTCGTTAACCGAAGTTGATTTATACCGCTGCAATTCATATTTCAAACTGTTCAGTTCTCCTTTGGTCAATTTCCCAAGATATGTACGAGCCCTATCTCCATCTTTGGCCACAAAGTATATTTTAACGTTCTTCTTACCTGCTGCCAATGTTGGCTGCTGAATAAAAAAAAGAACAAAGACCAAAAGGAAAAACACATTTACATATTTCATTTGCAGTTAATTTTATTCAGTAATTACTAATTATTAAATCATTAACATTGAAAAACTTTCCTGTTTCCGCAATTACAAACTGCTCGTTTCATCCGAATGTTTGTCAAAATAAAATATACTAGACCTTGCAGATCTGATCAAAAGAGCCTAACAAAGATTGCTCTATTTTTTAGTAAATATTGGGAATTTTACCTTTTGATGCAATAGGAGAAGAAAACAAAAAAGGGCATTCACAATGAATACCCTTAAATTTTGCTCCCCAGGTAGGACTTGAACCTACGACCTACGGATTAACAGTCCGCCGCTCTAACCAACTGAGCTACTAGGGAGTATCTGATTCATTTCAATAATTTCGATAACACTGAATCGCTTGCCATCGAAATAACCCGATTTTCATCGGAGCTGCTTTATCCCGACTTGCAACGGGATTCAACAAAGTCACCATGGTTTTGAACGACTGCCTTGTTTCAAAAGCGATGCAAAAATAGAAAAGATTTTATTCCTGCAAAAGTTTTCAAGAAAATTTATCTTCAAAAAAATATCTTTTCAGTTATTCTTCGATTACTGTGCTTTTATTGATTATTTTTCCGAATAAAGAACGAATAATTATGCATAAGAATAAACCATTCTAACGAATTAACATCAAAATAAGATTAAGTATATTTTAGAAAATTTAGATTTGTGAACATGAGACCAACACTGATTATTTTACTACTGGCCCTAACCATAGGAGTATCGGGCCAAAATACCGAGAACAAGGATTGTAATAAAGATGTTAGCGACAGCCGAGGCAAAATGATCCCATGGGAACAAGGTGCCCACAAAACGGGCAAGTACCGCAACGTATTTCTGGATGCCGGATATAGTAAGGCCGACATTGATGCGAAACTGGCAAAAGCATACTACGATGTGTTTGAAGGACCAAACAGGGTGTATTTTGAAGTTGGCGATTCGATGGGTTATGTTTCTGACGTTAAAAATCAGGATGCCCGTACCGAAGGCCTTTCTTATGGCCTCATGGTTGCCGTTCAACTTAACAAGAAAGATGTTTTTGACCGCCTTTGGCGATGGACAAAAAAATATATGCAACACCAAAGCGGACCACGCGAGGCTTATTTTGCTTGGAGCGTAGACCCCAACACAGGAAAGCAGCTTTCTCCCGGTTCAGCTTCAGATGGTGAGCTCTATTTCATAACCAGCCTGCTCTTTGCTTCGAATCGCTGGGGAAACAATACCGGTATCGATTATCATGCTGAAGCCAAAAGAATACTCGATGCCATGTGGAGTAAAGATGGCACGAACGGGATTACCAATGTGATTAATGTAGAAAATAAGCTTATCACATTTGTTCCCGACAGGAGTGGATATAATTACACCGACCCATCATATCACTTACCTGCATTTTATGAAGTTTGGGCGGAATATGCCAACGACGGTCGTGAACAATTCTACCGCGATTGTGCCGACTCAGCCCGCACGTACCTGCACCGGGCAATTCACCCAGAAACAGGTTTAAACCCTGATTATTCAGAATTTAACGGCAAACCCTTTGTCCGCTGGAGAATGGGCGATGCTTTCCGTTTCGACTCATGGAGGGTGCCTATGAACATCGCCATGGATTATTCATGGTACGGAAAAGATAAAGAGTGGCAAAAAGAATATGCAGTAAAAATCCAGAATTTTCTTTTCTGCCAAGGGATTAACACATTTGTTGACCAATACACGATTGATGGAAAAACTCCTGAATGGATCCTTCCGGCAGGGAAACCCGGAGTGCAGAAATTGCGCCACTCAATAGGATTGGTTGCTACTTCAGCCTCTGCGTCAATTATGGGTACTCAAGCCAAGAGCTGGAAATTCATCGATGAACTGTGGAATGCCAAACTTGAACCATATGAAGATGGATATTTCGACCCGTATTACGATGGTCTACTTTATCTTTTCAGTTTGATGCACCTCAGCGGGAACTATCAGATCATCAAACCTGCAAATGCAAAATAAAAAACAAATTAGAGCCAGTTTCTGAAAAGTGACTGGCTTAATTTTTTATTTTCAATGGTTTATTAAAACGAAACCCGTTATTCAAAGCATACGATGGGTTTATGGCACAAACGGCAACAATCTCGTACCATTTGAAACCATTCCTACTCATCGAAATAGTGGCTACATGAGCCAATTCGCCAACAATTATGCCACCCAATGGTGTAGTAATCATGTCTTGTATGCTGGGCTGCTCTATACCTGCTTCCCATCCATATTCCCAAAACAATGAATGGCCTATGCAGAACAACGAAGATTGCAGTACCGATGCTCCCTGGCATCTGACAGTGTTATAATAGAATGCACCTTGATACGGATGCCCCAGATAATTGGTCATCCATAAATCGTGATCGATAACAGGAGGTTTTGTGAAAGCACTTTTATACTGAGACATAATTGAAGAAAATTTGAATTTTTCTTCTTTATTTTCCCATTTACTGAACGATTCAGGCGCAAAAACCAACCCTGATAAAATTATTGTATTATAACCTGAAGCATACAACGTCCCCCAACCTATTTTAGAACCAAAACCCTTTTCCCTGTGATTCATATTGGCATTGAACACAAAAGGCTGATCTTTTTTAATATAAAACGACTTTAACGTATCTGTAATAAAAACTGAAGGTTTGGGCACTTCAGTATAAGATACTGTTTGTTGGGCATATATTTTCCCCGTCAAACAAAAGCATATAAGTACAACACAACTTATAAATCTCATTGGATCAAATTATAAATTATCAACTCAATCTTTTCAAATATACGGCATTTACATGCTATTTAACAAACACCTTATCAATTCTTCACGGAATACCTAAGAAAAGATAAATAAGTATGCTGTTAAATAACTATTGCTTGGGTAAAATTTTCTTATTGAACACGAACTTATTATTCAGAGCGTATGCTGGATTAATAACGCAAGTTGCAAGGATTTCGTACCACCGGAAGCCATGCTTGCTCATTTCAATAGTTGCAACATGGCTCAGTTCTCCAACCAACACCCCGCCTATAGGAGTAACAATCATATCCTGGATACTTGGCTGTTCGAAACCAGCCTCCCAAATATATTCCCACACTAAAGATTGTCCTAAACAGTATAGTGATGATTGCCAAATGTTTGCACCTTGACTCCTGACAGAATTGTAATAATACCCTCCCTGATACGGATGACCAATATAATTGGTTACAAACAAATCTTCATCGATAACAGGTGGTTTTGTATATGAGCGTTTGAATTGGTTAAAAAAATCTTTTGCTTTATAATCATCGGACTTATGATCCCAACGACTAAGCCAAGTAGGCGAAAGCAATAAGTAGGTCATTATAGATGCGTTATAAATAGATGTGTATATGTTTCCCCTTAACATTTTGTTCCCTATAGAGCGCTCCTTGTGATTGAGGTTCGCATTAAACAAGTAGGGTGGCTCTTTTTTTACAAGAAACGATTTTAACGTATCGTACGAAATCGATAAGTTCATGGTTTGTGAAATCGAAGCTTCTGAAACAGCTTGTCCTTTAACCAGAAAAGATGAAAACACAAGTAAAATAATGGTAATGAAACGGATCATATTACAATCATTAATAAGTTCTATTATAAAAACGCGCAAATGTAACTATTTTAGTAATACGTAAAATCAACGAATACAAAACCTTATTAAAATTAATCGTTCTAAAAAGAAAATATTAGGTAAAAAATATTCACCACAGCCGTGAATGATTTTTATCATGAAATACTTCACTTTTTCTATTTTTTCGATACTTTTATAACCACTCCGGAAATGCCGGAATAACCCTTTGCAAAATTTAAAGTATGAGCAATTATTTTAAAACAGTTCCCACTAAAGAAGGTTTCTTTGGTGAGTATGGAGGAAGTTTCATTCCCCCCCAGCTTCAAGAAGAAATGGATAAAATCACCGATGCCTATTTCTCGATAAGCAAATCACACGAATTTATTTCTGAATTAAGAAGCATCCGTAAACATTTTCAAGGGCGGCCCACCCCGGTATATTTCTGCAAACGATTATCTGAAAAAGCAGGAAGCCGCATTTACCTTAAACGGGAAGACCTCAACCACTCTGGCGCACACAAACTCAACCATTGCATGGGTGAAGCCCTGTTGGCCAAATATTTAGGTAAGAAAAAACTTATTGCCGAAACAGGCGCAGGGCAACATGGTGTAGCATTAGCAACTGCAGCAGCCTACTTTGGACTGGAGTGTGAAATACACATGGGTGAAGTAGATATAAAGAAAGAGCACCCTAATGTGGTTCGCATGAAAATTCTTGGGGCTAAAGTTGTCCCAGTTAGCCATGGCCTAAAGACACTGAAAGAAGCTGTTGACTCAGCTTTCGAAGCTTACCTAGTCGACCCAATAAACTCAATTTATTGTATTGGATCGGTAGTAGGACCTCACCCATTCCCAATGATGGTGCGTGATTTTCAGCGCGTTGTAGGTATTGAAGCCCGCGAACAGTTTTACGAGATGACCGGTGAACTTCCCGACAACGTAGTGGCTTGCGTAGGTGGAGGCAGTAATGCTGCAGGTATTTTCTCTGCTTTCCTTGAAGATGATGAAGTTTCACTTTGGGGTGTTGAGCCAGCTGGCCGTTCATATCAGATCGGTGACCACGCATGCTCAATGAAATTCGGAACCACTGGAATCATCCACGGGTTCAAATGTAAAGTATTACAAGACGAAAAAGGCGAACCTTCTCCTGTTTATTCAGTAGCAAGTGGCCTCGATTATCCTGGTGTTGGGCCAGAACATTGCATGTTGAACGAAAAGAAACGTGTTAATTATGTAGATGCTACCGACAAAGAAACCATCGATGCATTTTACGAGCTGAGCCGCCTTGAAGGGATTATCCCCGCTCTAGAAAGCTCACACGCTGTTGCTTATGCAATAAAAATGTCAAAAGAAAAGAAACGTGAATCAATATTGGTTAACCTTAGCGGCCGTGGAGATAAAGACATCGATTTTATTGTCGACAACTACGGTTTGCCCGAATAAACCATTCTTATATTTATAAATAGAAAAGAAAAGCCTTCCTTTATGGAGGGCTTTCTTTGTATATTTATTTCCTCCTTTAATACCCGTTCTCTCAATGACATCAAAAAAAGAGAGGAATATGAATTCCCCTCTTATCTATCTCTTGGTGTGTTGTCTACAAATTCTCAAACATTTTTAATACGATTTAAACGAAACAACTGCTTTAGCAAACGAAGGCAAAACTGCCGTTTCATGATCTAAACTTTCCAACGCACTAATTTTCAGGTTTGATTTCACCCCCAAATCTGTAAACTGGTTGTACAATACAAGGGTTTGCTGCGCAGGAACCCAAAGATCAGCTTTCCCATAATAAAAGGTAACTTCCGACTTAAGAGGCCATGCAGGTACTGAATTCTCATCAAGAGCCTTCCGTAACGGAGCATATTGTTCTTCCGTTGTAAAAATGTTTGTGTCTTCAAAATCGTCATTAAGTATTTCACTAACCGACTTAGTACCAAAGAGGCTGTTCATTTGGTCAACCGTTCTCTCTCCATTCACGATACCCGAAACAACCGATGAATAAGGAGAAACGAATACATCATCGTAAGCTAAATCAACCAACCCGAATTTAAGATACGTATCGAGCATATAACCAAGATACCATGGCTGATCGTATTTCAACTGACTCACCATCCACTCACGAAAACCCAGATAATTATATACACCAGAACCGCATACGGTTGCAATAACTGGCAGGTCGTTTATTTCCAGCTTCTTATCTTCAATTCTGGATAAAGCTGCCAACGAAGCAGTAGCCCCCTCCCCATAGCCATAAAGGAAAATTCGCTTATTAATTTTACACGGCTTTTTTGTATAAATAAATTCTTTAGTAGTCCTCAAGAAATCAATGACCACATCAGCCATATATTTTTTAATCATAAACGGATGGTCATAAATTTGCGAGGCTCCGTACCCAATATAGTCGGGAATACCAACAACAAAGCCAGCAGATGCGGCATAAACAGCCATACGCGAAGCATCGCCAAGCGGATTTACCGAAGGCGCCTGTGAGTTAGAAAAAATCACCCCATGCTGAAAACCCAAAACAGGGAAAGCATCATCTTTACCTGGATTTGCGGGTAAAGCAATAATCCCGGAGGCCGAAATTGAGTCGGATTTATAAGCCGTTTTGTATTTCACTTTAAAAATCTTAACCCCGTATTTTACCTTCTCGGCAAGCTCAAGCTGTCCCTGTTCAACAAAAAAGGCTTTTATCGATTTGGCATCAAGTGTCCCTGCAGCCGTGTATTCCTCAGCCGCCTCAAGCAAGACCGGGGTTACATCATCGTCGTCATCTTTATCGCAAGCAACAAAAACGAAACTTGACAAAAAAACAATTGTCAAAAATTTTACTAATGCTTTCATAGTTAACCATTTAATTCTCTACTCTAATATTTTCCCCAATAATAATTTTACTTTCTATTCATTAAGTATGGCGATGATTCTTTCAATTTCGTCGTTGGTAAACCCAGCATTGTCAAGAGCACCAAGATTGTTTGCCAACTGTGCAACAGAGCTTGCCCCAACAAGTACCGAAGTTACTCTTTTGTCTTTTAAAAGCCAAGCTAAAGCCATTTGTGCTAATGATTGTCCACGAGAAATAGCTACTTCGTTCAGCTGTCTTACCTTATCTAAGGCCGGTTCGACCTGGTGAGGCTGTAAAAATCCCCACGATTTAGACGCTCTTGAACCCTCTGGAATGCCTTGCAAATACCTATCAGTTAACAAGCCTTGAGCAAGAGGTGAAAAAGCAATAACGCCTATGCCCCACTCTTCTGCAGTAGCAAGAAGTCCATCTTCAACCCAACGTTCAAACATTGAATATTTCACCTGATTTATCAAACATGGTGTTCCAAGTTCTTTCAAGATTTTAGCCGCTTTTGCAGTTTCTTCTGCACTATAGTTTGAGATTCCGGCATATAGGGCTTTCCCTTGCCTCACAACATGGTCAAGAGCCATCATTGTTTCTTCTAGCGGAGTTTCAGGATCGGGCCGATGATGATAAAAAATATCAACGTAATCGACTCCCATACGCTTTAGACTTTGATCTAAACTAGAAATCAAATATTTACGAGACCCCCATTCTCCATAAGGTCCATCCCACATCCAATATCCGGCTTTTGTCGAAATAACCAACTCGTCACGGTAAGGTTTTAAGTCCTTGGCCAAGATCTGCCCAAAATTCTCTTCAGCCGACCCCGGTGAAGGACCATAATTGTTCGCCAAATCGAAATGGGTAATACCTTGATCGAAAGCATAACGCACTATTGAACGGCCATTTTCAAAAACATCGACATCTCCAAAGTTATGCCACAGACCTAACGATATCATTGGGAGCTTAAGCCCCGATCTGCCGCACCTGTTGTATGAACAGCGCACATAACGACTTGAAGAAGGTAAATAGGTCTCCATATTGATTTATTATTCTTCAAAAATACAATATTTTTTTTACCTTGCTCGCTCTGTCACCTTCTGTGAAAAACTTATCCCTGTCAAAAACGTTTATATTTGCAGCAAACCACTAAGTAACGAAATATGTCGAAAATTCATTTCAAACCAGGGACAATGATTTATCCCTTACCGGCCGTCATGGTTAGTTGTGGCGAGACCCCGGAAGAATTCAATATCATCACTGTGGCTTGGACTGGAACAATATGCAGTAACCCTCCAATGTGCTATATTTCGGTGAGGCCAGAACGTTTTTCTCATGGAATTATTAAACGCACTGGTGAGTTTGTTATCAACCTTACTACTGAAAAACTTGCCCATGCAACCGACTGGAGCGGTTGTCGCTCGGGTAGAAAATTCAACAAGTGGGAAGAATGCCATTTAACTCCTGGCCAAGCATCGGTAGTTAAAGCACCAATTATTGAAGAGTCACCAGTCAACATTGAATGCCGGGTTAAAGAAATCATTTCATTAGGTTCTCACGACATGTTTATTTCTGATGTGGTAAATATTAGTGTCGATGATCAATATTTCAACGAAACAACCGGCAAACTAAATCTTTCGTTGGCTAAACCATTGGTCTATAATCATGGTTTCTATTTCGGAATTGGTAAAGAAATTGGCAAATTTGGATGGTCGGTAGAAAAAAAACCAAAGAAAAAATAATGGCAGCAGAAAAGAACCCCTTATTATCGTTGTTCGATACTCCTTTTGAAACAGTACCTTTCAACCTAATTAAGCCTGAGCATTTTTTGCCAGCGCTAAACATAATAATTGCCCAAGCCCGAAAAGTTTTCAAAGAAACAATTTCAAACAATGAAGAGCCCGATTTTCAGAATACAATTATCCCAATAGAGAAGTGCTACGATGAAATCTCAAAAACAGGATCTATACTTTTCAACCTTAACTCGGCTGCAACATCACCTGAAATTCAAGCGATAACACAGAAAGTATCGCCCAAAATAACTCGTTTTATGGCGCAACTAATGGTCGATTACAATTATTTCAGACGAGTTGAAAAAGTATATGAGAAACGCTTCGAAACCGGCCTAAGTCAAGAGGAGATATGGCTTACCGAATCGACCTACAAAAACATGAAACGGAGCGGAGCTAATCTGAGCGAAGAAGAAAAAAAGAATCTCATCTCGATACAAATGCGCCTTTCAACGTTGAACCTGAAATTCAACGAAAATGTCCTTTCAGAAACAAACAACTTCGAACTGCACCTAACCGACGTGAACCAACTTTCGGGGTTGCCAGAATCGTTGATTGAGAGTGCTGCCCAACAAGCAAAATCAAAAAATAAAGAAGGATGGATTTTCACTCTCCATTTCCCAAGCTACGGCCCATTTATGAAATACAGCAACAACAGGCAGTTGCGTGAAGAATTGTATCGTGCCTATACATCGAGATGTAACCACAACAATGCATCAGACAACAAAAATACGATCAAAAAGATTGTCAACCATAGGCTAAAAGAAGCAAAACTACTGGGTTACAACAACTTTGCCCAATATGTACTGGAAGAAAGAATGGCTGAATCGCCCGAAAAGGTTACGAACTTTCTCGAGGTATTACACAACGCTTCCAGACCTTTTGCCTTGAAAGAAATTGAGGCTGTGAAAAATTTCGCTCGCAAAGATGGATTGGAAGATGAGCTTATGCCCTGGGATCTTAGCTATTACAGCGAAAAACTAAAAAATACCACATTCGGTTTCGATGAAGAAATGGTTAAGCCATACTTCGAACTGGGAAATGTTACCCAGGGAATTTTCAGTCTGGCAAAAACACTCTACGGACTAATCTTCGTCGAATCCCAGGCCATTCCCAAATATCACCCAGAGGTTAAGACCTATGAAGTTTACCGACAAGACCAGGAATTTGTGGCGATATTGTATGCCGACTTCTTTCCTCGCGAAAACAAACAAAGCGGTGCATGGATGACAGAATACCGCTCACAATCGAATATAGGCGGAAAAATGATCCGCCCTCATATTTCAATCTGCACTAATTTCAGCCGACCAACTACCAATAAACCATCGTTGCTAACATTCAATGAATTAACCACTTTTCTTCATGAATTTGGACATGCATTGCATGGTATGCTGGCAAACACTGTATATCCATCCCTTTCGGGTACAAACGTTTACCGTGATTTTGTAGAACTGCCATCGCAAATAATGGAGAACTGGGCTACCGAACATGATTGGCTAAGTACTTTTGCCTTCCACTATGAAACCGGCAAACCTATGCCTACCGAGCTCGTTGAAAAAATTATCGATTCACGCAATTTTCAGGCTGGATATTTGTCTGAACGCCAACTTTCATTTGGCATGCTCGATATGGCCTGGCACGCGCTCAGTTTGCCTTTCAAAAAAGATATTAGTGAGTTTGAGCGAAGTGCATTAAAACCAACCCAGCTATTCCCAATTATTGAAGGAAGCGGTGTAAGTACTTCTTTTTCGCACATTTTTGCGGGAGGATACGCCTCAGGTTATTACGGGTACAAATGGGCTGAAGTTCTCGATGCCGATGCTTTTTCGCTTTTCAAAAGAAACGGGATATTCAACCCTGAAATTTCTGCCCGCTTCAAAAACGAAATCCTTGAAAAAGGTGGCACAGAACACCCTATGAAACTGTATGTAAACTTTAGAGGTAAAGAACCAGATCCTGAAGAGTTATTAAAAAGAAGTGGGTTGAAGAATTAAGCTATTACTCTGAGTTCGAGTTTATTTTCGCTCGTCTTCAATAGCGTTCATAACACACCTAAAACCGACAAAACTTCGGGCTGAATCCTGATACTCATAGTCACGGGTTGCAACTTGAAGATAATAGGCTACATCTTTCCAGGAACCACCTCTTACGACTTTTCTTTTCATAGCCGGCGGATCATTTTCCAATGCATTATATTGATATTCTGGGTTAAAACTATTGGTCATGGAATATCCCAACGGATCATAAGCCGTGCTTGTCCATTCAGCTACATTACCAGCCATATCATATAATCCGTATTCGTTGGGCGAAAAGCTTCCAACTTTCATAGTTTTAGTTGAATAATGACTATCGGCAACATAATTCCCTCTTTTGGGTTTAAAATTAGCAAGATAACACCCTTTCTCTGTGCTAGTATAGTAGCCCCCCCAAGGATAATTGCTGTTAACTTTTCCTCCTCTCGCTGCATATTCCCATTCTGCTTCGGTAGGCAAACGGTAAGGATGTATAGACAGAATTTTTACCGAAGCCAGAAAGTTTTCTTTGAGAACACTTCTCCAATGGCAAAAGGCATTCGCTTGCTCCCAGCTTACTCCTACAACAGGATATTCTTTGAACGCAGGATGTGAAAAATACTTATTTGCCCAAGGTTCATTGAACGAGTATGTAAAATCCCTGATCCAAACCAACGTATCTGGGTACACCGGAATCCTTTTTTTAATGATAAAATCTGATCGGTCTTTTACCTGCTTTACCTGGCCGGTTAAAGGATCGGTTACTGAGCCTGAATAGGAATTTGTTTTATAATTATAACTGTTCTCGCGCTTGGCTGCCTGTGCATAATCAATATAGTAATATTCGTAGAAAATCTTTCGGTAGTCAATTTCTTTTGCTCCCCAGTACCTTTCATTACCTTGATAAAACATTGGCTTTAGTGCCTCAACAACTTCCGATTTATCATCTTTCCAAATCTCGTCAACCTTATACCTGTCAACACGAGGCGGATCAAATGGTATCCTGTCCCTGTCAACTGCTTTATATTCATCAACTCCAGCCTTGAAAGTAAGTATTGCAGCCACCGAGTCGGTAACCCATTTCACATATTGACGATATTCACTGTTCGTAATCTCGGTCTCGTCGATCCAAAAGGAATTAACCGAAACATTTTTTGTCGGGGTTATCTCTTTGTTGACACGTTCATCGCCTCCTCCCATTTGGAAATGTCCTTGTTCAATATACACCATTCCATACGGGACAGGTTCGAACCATTGCTGTTGTCTTCCACCCCTCAGTTCGTGATATACCACCTCTTGTTTACATCCTGCAACGAGGAGTAAAAAAAGTAGAATAACAGAGATATGTATGGTTAAGCGATTTTGCACTTTCAAATGTTTCACAAATAAACGGCGAAATAAAACAACTATTGTCTTGACAACGGAAAAGCCTTATGGTTCCCATAAGGCTTTATAGTAAACAAAGATATAAACATGTTAATTTTCCCACAAATCTTGCTCGTAATCAAAAATTTCTTTTTTGATTTTTTCTGATTCAAGTTGCGCAGCCCGTCCGGTTACATAGTCGGTTATTAACCTATCGTTGTAAACATTCGCCTCGCGAACAAAATACGATTTGAATTTACGGTTAACAAACAAATCATCAAAGCTATATAACGCAGTATTGTTATAAGGATTATAGACCGGAATTTTCGATAAATATTCACGGGCATCGGGATAATATATCCAGAACAGGTAGTTCATACGTGGAATAGAGTCCATTGGAAAACCTTGTTCCGTAGGAGGTCCGAGATATTTCCTGTACTCACGAATTAAGCAAAGACCGATGATCTCGCTATTCAACTGAGATGTTTTCCTGTCGAAATACCAAACCTCTTTAACTAAAATCTGGGTAATTTCTTCAGGTTTCCAACGCTGCACTAATGTATTATTCGGCCAAACAATAACATTCTTGTCCAAATCGGTAAGCGAGTCTGGTATAATAATATTATCTTGGTTAAACTCGAATGCATTGTTTTTGAACGATGGACGGAAAGCAAACAATTCGCCCGATTTAATTCCGTCGGCCAAGGCCATTACCAAGCTTTTTCTTTCATGCAAGGTATCTATAGGATAGTAAATAGGATGATTCATTTTTTCTCTCAGGTCGATAATTTCCCAAGTAATTTTCTTCCACATCACATCTGCTTCCCTGACAAACGGATAAGCAATCAGCTTTCTGTTTGCGAAATCGTTATCCTGTTGATAGGTGCTGTAAAACGGACCATATTGATCAGTAAATCTTACATTACCCTCCTGAGTAAACCCCAGTAACGGGAGTAAAACCATTAACAACGTTTTGACTATAGTTTTCATATCAGATGGATTATTTGCATTTTAATTTCTAACATAAAATATGGCCGGCTTAATAGTAACAGGCTCATTTTTACTTCCTTTTATTTTTGCTCTTACATTTTCAAAACGGATATAACTTCCATTGGGTACTTGGCCTAACGTTGAAGTTAACTGCTGCGAGAAATTTTTAGACGAAGAATTAAATGTAGCTGTCATATTTCCACCTGTAGGAATAGAAACATCAAAACTCATCACTTCAAATTCAAGGTCGAAAAGGAAATCTTTCAAAACAGCGCCCAACTCACGAACAGCACCCGATGCGAGATAATCGCGTGGAATAGCAGCACCGGAAGTAAAACCGCCAAAAGCAGGTTCCGGGCTAGGTACATCTTTCACTCGATATTCGTTTGTTCCCATTAGTACCTCACGGCCTTCAATGGTCGCGTAAATCTCAATTCGTGCATTAGTAAGGTTAGCCGGACGTACCAGCCATTCATTGCCATTATTTGTAATTGTACCATTATTAATTACAGGACGAAGCGCATTACTCGAAATACCTGGAGCAGATATCCCAATCGGGTTATCAATCCCTCGGTATAACACATTCATTTTCAATGCCGAACTAATAGCCGATGGAGGAGCAACTTCAAAATCGATGCGGAAAGGCGAATTAATCAACAACCCTTCGGGGCTACGGTAGCGGATTTCACCCGGATAACTGTATTTGCCCGGATTTGAAGGTGCTGCTGTGTATAGCACCCGGCCATTATCCATTTTCAATGGAGAAGAACTTCCATTAATATACACTTCAGCTTCAGGCACATTGGTAATAGCCGAAAGGAAAATTTCTGCTTCATATTTCTGAGCCCCCGCAACAATATAGGTTGACGTGGGAATTACCCTTGGTTCAAAATAACTATCGCCCTTAATGGCTGAGTAAATTGTATTTATAGCAAGGTTTTCAGCAAAACGTATGTCACTTTGGGTTTTCGATAACATGGTAATGCTACCAATCAACGGAGAATTTCCAAAATTAAGCTGGGCCCACGTTTTGGCGTCGGTATTAGGGTCACGACGAACAGGGTCATTTACATCAAGAACAACATTAAGGTTGCTAAAGAAAACGGTATCGAGCAGTTTTGTTAAGGATGAATCGCTTGCTGCAATAGACCTCATTTTTCCCTTAAAATCAATTATCATTTGTTTCAGCTTTTCACCATTTCCTCTTTCAATCATTACCAAAGAAGAAATATTTAAATCGTCCTGTCGCTTTACGATTAATGTATCATTCTCTTTAGAAACAATATAGGGGTATTCCTCAGGTAATTCTTCACCTGGGAGAAGTTTTTCAGAGTCGGCCAATTTGGCCATTTCAGTTTTCAAATCAGTAACGAAATCAACAATCTCATTACTCATGTTGCGTATTTCTGTTGCTTTCTCTCGGTAATATCTAGAAAGCTCCTGTTTTTGTCCTTTTTCAACCTGCCAGTCGAAGTCGCTCATAACAGAGGCATTCTTTCGGGAAAAACTCTCAAAAGTACGCATAAGGCTAAGGTCAACAATTTTAAATGCGGTAAGGGTCTGCGCAGTGACGTTCAGTGCCAACATTGCGGTAAGCACCAAATACATCATGTTGATCATCTTTTGCCTCGGGGTTTCCGGACAATTCTTAGTTCCCATAGTCTATCCCCTGTTATTTTTTAGTATTAAGTGCTCCAAGCATACGGCCATAAACTTTATTCAAGGCCTGAATGTTTTCACTTATTTCCTTAGTACTTTCGTTGAACTTTCTTGTTTCTTCAACCGATGAGGTTAGAAGTTTTCCTATTTCAGCCACGTTGCCTGAATAGTGTTTTACAGCTTCTTCAACTTTTCCGGCTCCTTTAAGGTGCAACTCGTATGCTGCATTTAAGGCGGCCATATTTTTGTTCAATTTATCAATTCCGTCAACATAAGTAGCCGAACTTTTCTCGAGGCCTTTAAAACCACCCGACAATGATTCGGTTATTTTCTTATAAGAGTCTGTTAATTCCTGAGCCGAAGCTTGTAAGTGCTTATTATAATCGATACTCGATTTTTCAATATCTGAAAGCATTTTTCCAGAAACAGACTTAATGCCATCGGCTGAACTTTTCACCGAAGTAGTAAGATCAGCAACACTTTGATCGATGCCGCTAACGGCCTTTTCACTTGATGACTTAAGATTTTGAGCTGCTGATTTATACGAATTTGTAATTTCGGCAACATTCTTTTCCATTTCACCCGATACTTTCTTGTTCGATTCAACCACCAAGCCGATCGATTGAGAAGCATCTTGTAAATTTTTTATAAAACTGTCTGTAGCAACAGTTGCTCCGGAAAGGTTTTTAATTCCGTTGGCAGCTTCGGCTAATTTTTCAAAACTCTCGTTTAATTTTTTTACTTGTTCGGCCGGCAAATCTTTAATAGATATTGCGCCACCACCTCCAGAACCTCCACCTGCAAATGCTCCGGAGGCTGCTCCTCCTTTTATATACTTTTCATCTAGTTTTTCGTACACCTCAATAACTTTAGGCAATTCATCACCTTCGCGCAACTGGGGATAAACTCTTTTCCAATCCGGATTATCCATCAAGGGTTCAAACGCCGAAATGAAGAAAATCAACGCCTCCATGCTCATACCAACCATAAGAAACTCGCTAGCCATTGGCCAGTGTTCAAGTTTTGCGAGCGCTCCAATCAACACAACCGATGCACCAAAACTATAGGTATAGTTCTGAATAGTTCTCCATTTTCTACTATGCAAAAAATCACCTTTATTCATATTCTTCTATTTTGAACCTGTTTAACGTTAAAAAGTATTACCAAATGAGGATCTTACACAACGGAACCCGATAAATGATTTTGCTGAGTCCTGATATTCGTATGTGCGCGATGAGGTTTGAATAAAGTACCCTACATCTTTCCATGAACCGCCACGAATAACTTTCCGTTTCATTGCCGGAGGATCTGAGTCAGCTGCGTTATATTGATAATCGGAATTTAAATCACTAACCAAAGAGGTAGAAAGTGGATCGAAAGCAGTTATAGTCCATTCGGCAACGTTACCGGCCATGTCATATAACCCAAAGTCATTTGCGGGATAACTTCCAACCTTCATCGTGGCTAACCCACCGTCTTCGGGATAGTTACCACGCATCGGCTTGTAGTTAGCCATAAACTCACCCATTTGATTTCTGGAGTAATATCCTCCCCATGGATACATTGAATTTTGTAATCCTCCCCTGGAAGCATATTCCCATTCATATTCGGTAGGAAGACGATAATCTTGCACAGTTGCCTGGCCATTTCCTGCATAAAAATTATTTTGCATTTTGGTACGCCATTGGCAGAAAGATTTTGCCTGCAACCATGTTACCCCAACAACCGGATAATCAACAAATCCGGGATGCCAGAAATATTTCATTGTCCAAGGTTCATTATAAGAATAGGTGAAGTCGCGCACCCAGACAAGGGTATCAGGATAGATATGTTCCCTTTCGCGTTCTATAAAGTCGGAGCGGTCTTTTATTCCTCCATCGTATTTTCCGGTAGCATAATTAAATGCGTTAGCCCGCTGTGCTGCTTTTTGATAATTTATCCACTGGTATTCAAAGAAGAGTTTTCTTGAATCAACTTCTCTCTTGTTAAAGAATCGTTCGTTTACAGGAACAAAGAGTGGTTCGAGGGTAGCGGTATCCTGCCAATCTATTTTTGCCTTATAATCGAGACCTAAATAGTTTCCGTCGGGATCGAAGATAGCATAAGGTGACGTAGGATCAGGGTTTGCTTTATACAGCAATTCGAGAGCCATGGAGTCACGAACCCAATTTACAAACTGACGGTACTCTCCGTTAGTGATTTCGGTATCGTCCATCCAGAAGGCATCGACTGAAATGGTAGCTGTGGGGTTAATCGCTCGTGAAGGATCTTCGTCACTTTGTCCGACCCTAAACGAACCTCTTCGGACGAAGGTCATCCCATAAGGTACCGGTTCAAACCAACTACCTTTTTGCCCTGACCCAATAAGCTCACCGCTCTCGCCTTGCTGGGTACAACTTGTGATCATCACAATGACCACCAGCGACATAATTAACAAGTATTTTTTCATATCCGTAAAATTCAGACCTTATAAGTACCTGACACTTTTATATTTCATGTCTCTTTTCGATTCAATATTAAAGGAATAGGAAACCACAATTTCGTGTGAAGTAGGTCCACCCGCTGAGCCAATTCCGCCCATATTAACATCAAGTGCATACCCCACAAGTAAACTGTTTTTCAGTTCCGTTCCAAACAATAATGTAAACGAAGCTATGTTTGCAGGTGACATTCTTAAACCAAAACCAGCCCAATGTCGTTTTTTGTAAAACATAGTCGCATTTAAATCAAGACTATAAGCCGCCAAATCTGTTCGCAACACAGCAGACGGCTGTAAGTCAAATAACGGGTCGGGCAACGCAATATTGTATGCCCCTGATAAATTGAAGTGTGCTGCATAATAAGAATATTTATATTCTTGTCCGCCTTCACTTATTCTCGATATCTCGCCACGGTTGATATTTGAAGCATTGAGCCCTACATAATAAGTGGGTGTTTCGTAATAAGCACCTAACCCCAATGCAAAAATCATGGCCGATGGCGATTTAACCGGAATGAGATCGTCTTCAGATTCGCTTGCCCAATAATCGCTGTAATCAGCATCGTCCATTTCACCCAAGTTCCAACTGGGATCGATCGTGTAATTATCAAAACCTAACGACAATCCAAAGCCAAGCGTAGCACTCTCCATAACATGATGGTAAGCTAAGGATAAATCGAACTTTATATTGTTCTGAAATCCTATTTTATCGCTTAACATCAAAATGCCCGCACCGCATTTTTTTCCAAAAATTTCAACAGGAGCATCCACTCCAAACGCTGAAGTAACCGGTATTCCTGGATTTTCCATGTCGTTGTTAAACCCTAGGAACGATGTATGGTTACAAAATACTGCATTGATCGCTTTATCGGCTCCGACGAAACTTCTGTTTGTAACACTTCGCATCAGCATGTAATTACTAAACAATGATTCAGACTGAGCCTGAGCCGCTAAATTAACCAATATAAACAAAATAAAAAAAGAAAAATAATTTTTCATAAAAGCTTTTCTCCCTTTCATGCTGGGTGCTATAAGAAACAAAAATAAGATATTCGATGAAATATTTACTTCAATGTCACAATGATTATCTTATTTTTTTAAAATTTATCCACCATTTGTCCGGAATTTCATTGTTACAAGCTCTGAAATAGTCGGTTTCGGTGCATGAAACTACTATGCTTTCCTTCTTTTCATCACTATGAGGAAGGTTGCAAATTTCTAACCACCAGCGTTGTGTTTTATTGCTTTTATAAAAAACGATCGGTATTTCAATTTCGTCTATTTCTACCACATATTTTATGCAATCGTCGAGTGATGAACTTGGATATTCATGCTTACGATTGATAAATCCTTCAAAATAATACCAAACCATCTGAGCCATAAGTCTGGATGTCTGGCTGTTATTGTCACAATCGAGATTAAAACCATATATCCCTAAACATTTTACCCTGTCACTTATTCCGGCATAGCGGGTAAGACGGCACGCTTCGTCGGAGAAAAAACCATTGGGTGAACTTTTTTGCACTCCGGGTGCATCAGCTGTTTTTATGGCACTCATGTCGAAACTAATAAGATCGGCATCACGCAATAACGGTTCAGCGGTTTCCAAATTCTCACGAACAAGGCCTAACCGGTAATTCTCAAAATACAATTCGCTTAACCGGTTCAATTGCTTTTGATCTACAAAGTATGATTGATATCCTATACAACTTATATTATATAAATGTGACAATTCTTTTTCGATTATATCATTTAAATAAAACTCGGGTGAAGAAATGTCATTATCAACAGAAAGGTCGATACGCGAATCAATGTGGGCAATGTTTATATTATTTTCAAATTCCTTTAACGAGCGCATCGCTGCAATTGTCAATGACTGAGATTCGCCAAAAATAATAACATTAATATTTAGATGGAATAGCAGAGTACAAACCTCTTGAACAATGAACAAAGTTTCTTCTTGAGTCTTCCCTGTCTTAAGGTTGCCAAAATCGGCAATGCGAAGGTTCGAGGAAACTTTCTTCAATTGGTATATTTCTTCCCTGATGGATTGAATATGAATGGTCTCTTGCCCTGAGGTGCTGCATCCCCACCTGGGAACAAAAACAACAACTAATTCGAACTTGTCGGCAGCAGTTATTGGCTTTACTGCCATATTAATAACCGCATTGGCACCAATTGATGCAGGATCATTTCTGTATGAAACATCCTGAAAATCACTTTGATTCAATGGATTGAAATAAATCAAAGCTTCATCAAGTTTTCTCTTTACCATGCGATTAATTGTAAATCCACCTCAATAATAATTAAAAATAAGGAATTATTATTTCTTTTTTCGTTTTGGTTTAACAGTTTGCCCAGCTTTTTCTATTATTTCCAAACAATCTTCATACGTTAAATCTTCGGCTTTGACTGTTTTAGGGATTTTGTAATTGTTCTTTTTAGATGAAATGTATGCGCCCCAACGTCCGTTCAAGATTCTCGTGTCAGCATCTTGTTCAAAAGTTTTGATAATGGCATTTTCATCTTTTTCCCTTTTGTTCTGAATAAGTTCAATTGCCCTCTCGAGATGTATTGAAAATGGGTCGTCGCCTTTTCCAAGTGAAACGAACTTATTATCGTGCCTCAGATATGGACCAAACTTTCCTATTGCTACGGTTATTTTTTTATCTTCAAAAGAGCCTATCTCACGGGGCAATTTGAATAACTCAAGGGCTTGCTCCATGGTAATTGTTTCAATATGAGTACCAGGCTGTAAGCTGGCAAACTTAGGTTTTTCACCTGTTTCGCCATCGGTGGTTTCGCCAAGTTGCACCAATGGCCCGAAGCGACCAATTTTTACAGAGACTTGCTTGCCTGAAACCGGATCGATGCCAAGTACACGCTCTCCATTGGCTTTCTCTGATAATTGAAGACTATTTTCTACGAGGGGATGAAACGACTTGTAAAAACTTTCAATCATTTGGTTCCACTCAGCATTTCCTTCAGCTATTCTGTCGAATTGTTCTTCGACTTTGGCGGTAAAATTGTAATCCATCACCATGTCAAAATTCTTCAGAAGGAAATCGGTGACTACAATACCGATGTCAGTCGGAAAAAGCTTGGCCTTTTCGAACCCATAATTTTCTGTTTTGGTTTGTTCTTTTATGCTGTTGCCCTTTAATGTAAGGGTAATAAATTGTCGCTCGTTCCCTTGCCTGTCTTCTTTAACGACATACCCACGGTTTTGAATGGTTGTGATAATGGGTGCATAAGTAGATGGTCGCCCAATGCCCTGTTCTTCAAGCTTTTTCACCAAACTGGCTTCGGTGTAGCGCGGTGGTTTTTGGGTAAACCTTTGCGAAGCGTTTATCGAAGCACAATTGAGCTTATCGTTAACTTTTATTGGAGGGAGTATAATATCGCTGCTTTGCTTATCTTCTTCATCGTCGTTCGATTCGAAGTATACCTTCAAAAATCCATCGAAAACAATTACTTCCCCGGTTGCAACAAACTTCTCGTTTGCTGAAGAAATAAGAATAGAAATAGTTGTTTTCTCAAGAAGGGCATCGCTCATCTGTGAGGCAATAGTACGCTTCCAAATCAACTCGTATAAGCGTTGCTCCTGTTTCGTGCCCGAAACACTCTCCTTATCCAAGTAAGTAGGACGAATGGCTTCGTGCGCTTCCTGTGCACCTTTTGAACTCGTTTTATATTGACGGGTTTTTGAATATTTATCACCAAAAAGCTCTTCAACTTTTGCTTTTGCAGTATTTATAGCTAACGAAGAAAGGTTTACCGAGTCAGTACGCATATAGGTAATTTTCCCGGCTTCGTATAATTTTTGAGCAATCGACATGGTTTGCGAAACCGAAAAACCGAGTTTTCGGCTGGCTTCCTGCTGCAAAGTCGACGTAGTAAATGGTGGTGCCGGTGATCTTTTCGTTGGTTTCGTTGAAACATCTTCAACCGTGAAGGTTGCATTTTTGCATTTCTCGAGAAAAGCATGCGCTTCTTCGCGAGTATCAAAACGTTTGGGAAGTTCAGCTTTCAGTTCAACAGTTTTCCCGGCATCTTCAACAAGAAAAACGGCGGTAACCCTGAATGCTGAAGTTATCTTGAAATTGTTGATTTCACGTTCGCGATCAACAATAAGACGGACAGCAACCGATTGTACCCGGCCAGCCGAAAGTTGTGGTTTTACTTTTTTCCATAGAACCGGCGAAGCTTCGAACCCCACAAGGCGATCAAGCACACGGCGAGCCTGCTGTGCATCGACCAAATTAACATCCAGTGGACGGGGAGAGTTAATTGCGTCGAGAATAGCATTCTTGGTAATTTCGTGAAAAACAATTCGTTTTGTGTTTTTCGGGTCAAGTTCAAGTACTTCTTTCAAATGCCAAGCAATGGCTTCTCCTTCACGGTCCTCATCGGAAGCGAGCCATACTGTTGAAGCATCATGAGCAAGTGATTTGAGTTCTTTTACTACGTTCTTTTTATCATCGGGTATAATGTAGTTTGGCTTGAAATTATTGTCGATGTCAACACCAAACCCCTTTTTATCCAAATCTCTTATGTGGCCAAAACTTGATTTAACCAAATAATCTTTCCCCAGAAACTTTTCAATCGTTTTTGCTTTAGCGGGGGACTCTACGATTACCAAATTCTCTACCATAGACCAATTTTATTCCTGAAAATTGAACCGACCTTACAAGCCGGATAAACCATCCTATTTTTTAACTGGTGTAAATTATTATAAAACAGACCAGAAAAAAGACAGCTTTAAAAATAATTTGCAAATTAAAGAAAATTGAAAGCTATGTTCAAAATTTATTTACAACTCATTTCAATTTATTTTTTATTTTGCCTGTTTTTATACAATATAATTATATGTGTGAACGGTTAAACAAGGGAAAATTGAATTTAGTAAATTTTAAACCTTATCCTTTTTTATAAATATCGTACCTATTTTATTTCTTTATCTTTGTAAAAATTTTCTCAAATGGTAGCTGTAAAAAAATCACGGAGCAACGTTATCCGTATAATATGGGTTTTGGTTGGAACGATTATCGTATCAACAATACTGTTTTTCACGTTAATTTCAAACGGGGTCTTTGGTTTCATGCCGACATTCAAAGAGTTAGAGAACCCGAAAAGCGTGGTTGCCACCGAAATAATCACTACCGACAATAAAACACTCGGAAGGTTTTACAAAGATGAAAACCGGTCGTTAGCCGAATTTAAAGACCTGAGTCCCAATCTGGTTAAAGCATTGATAGCCACCGAAGATGAGCGTTTCTACGGTCACTCAGGCATCGACCTAAAGAGTTTTGGCCGTGCAGTAAAAGGAATACTTACCGGCGATAGCAGTAGTGGTGGAGGTAGTACCATTTCACAACAGCTTGCAAAATTGCTTTTCCCTCGCGAAAGTAATTCTGGATTAAAACTTATAATCAGAAAGTTTAGGGAATGGGTAATTGCAGTTAAGCTTGAAAGAAGCTACACCAAAGAAGAAATTATTACCATGTACCTCAATAAGTTTGAATTTATAAACGGAGCCTTTGGGGTTCAGGTAGCCGCCAGAACTTATTTCAATAAAACACCCGATGCTTTAACGCTAGAGCAAGCTGCCCTATTGGTTGGAATGCTTAAAAACCCCTTTCTGTACAACCCTACCCGGTTTGAAGATCGTGCATTACAGCGCCGTAATGTAGTGCTGCACCAAATGTATAAGAACAAATACATCACAAAACAAGAATTCGAAAAGTCTAAGGTGTTGCCATTAAACATCCAGTTTCAGCGAGAAGAACTTAAGAAAGGGATCGCCCCATATTTCAGAAAATATCTTGAAAGGACCATGATCGCATCACAGCCCAAAAGATCAGACTATGGGAAGAGTGCCCTTTCGGAACAAAAATATCACGAAGATTCAATTGCCTGGGCTACTGATCCCTTGTATGGTTGGTGCAACAAAAACCGCAAACCGGATGGTGAAGCCTACGATTTGTACAAAGATGGGCTAAAAATATATACCACAATCGATTACAGAATGCAGAAATATGCTGAAGAATCGGTTGAAACACATCTTAAAAGCCTGCAACCAAAATTGAATGAACACATCAGAGGCTTCAAAAATTCTCCTTTCTCGAACGATCTTACCGATGAACAAGCCGAGAAAATGATTATGAACGAAATAACCCGAAGCGAACGGTATAAAAGCATGAAAGCCGAGGGCAAAAGCAAAGAAGAGATATTACGAGAGTTTAACAAACGGCAATTATTGCCTGTGTACACTTGGAGCGGATATAAAGACACCTTGATCTCCCCTCTCGATTCAATTAAATATTACCTAAAGCACCTGAGTTCTTCTTTCATGGCTATGGATCCACGCACCGGCGAAGTTAAAGCTTGGGTAGGTGGCTCGGCGTATGGCTTCACCGAAATAGACATGGTTAAGTCTTCAACCTTCAAACGTCAGGTGGGTTCTACTTGTAAACCATTCCTTTACACTTTAGCCATGCAAAACGGAATCTCTCCATGCGAAAAAGTACCTAATGTGCCCGTAACATTTACCGAAGCCGACGGATTAGACGCTCCATGGACTGCAAACAATTCATCGAAAACCGATTACGACGGGAAAATGGTTAGCTTGCGTTGGGGACTGGCTAACTCGGTAAACCAAGTTTCAGCCTACCTGATGAAGCAGTTTAACCCTGAAGCAATGAAAAAGGTAATGCAACAAATGGGAGTGTACAGCAATATTACTGCCGTTCCTTCTATGTTCCTTGGTACTGCCGAAATCACTCTCTATGAAATGGTTGCAGCATATTCAGTATTTGCTAACAAAGGAGTTTACACTACACCTATGATAGTTACCCGCATTGAGGACAAAAATGGCAACCTTCTTGCAACCTTTCAGCCTAAAAAGCGCGATGCTATTGACGAACAAACAGCATACCTAATGACTTACCTGTTGCAAGGTGTTGTCCGCGAAGGAACTGGCGTACGTCTTGCCACAACCTATGAAGTTTTTAAAGATTACGGAGGTTTTAAAGCCCCATTTGCCGGAAAAACCGGAACCACTCAAAATCAGAGCGATGGCTGGTTCGTAGGGTTTACTCCCGAGTTGGTTGCCGGCGTTTGGACAGGTGCAAATTACCGAAGCATTCACTTCGAAGATATTTCTCGCGGGCAAGGTTCGAATACTGCACTCCCTGTTTTTGGCCGTTTCTTTAAGAAGGTTTTTGCAGACCCAACTCTAGGGCTTTCGCAAAACTTTGAATTTGAGAAACCAGCCTACATGACTGTCGATTTAAATTGCGACGAAACTGATGTAGATTCAGAAACATCGAAACCCGAATATGACGATTTCTTCTAAAAAAGACAACAGAACAATCGGAAAGCTCTTTAGCATTGTTGTGCTATGTGTCTTGTTGTGTGGCTTTTATCTTACTTTGACTACTTCGTGCGCTAACCAAGGTGTTGGGCCTGCCGGAGGTCCTAAAGACACAATACCCCCAACAATTTTGAGTTGCAGTCCGGTACCTTTTGAAACAAATTTTTCGGGTAAAGATATCGCCATAACCTTCGATGAATATGTTGTCGCCGACAAACTCAATGAAGAAATGATCGTTTCGCCACCCCTTGGAAAAAAACCAACCGTCTCAACTAAGGGCAAAACACTGCTGATCAGATTTGAAGAAGAGTTGATTAAAGACAGAACCTACTCTTTTGACTTTGGTGAAGCAATCAAAGACTATAACGAAGGCAATAAATATCCCCGGTTACGGCTAGTTTTTTCAACCGGGAGCCAACGCGATTCATTACAAATCAGCGGGTATATCTATAATGCCCAAACACTTGAACCGGAAGCAAATGCCTTGGCAACCCTTTATTCAACAGATAACGATTCCTTGTTTAAAACCCTCAAGCCCGATTTTATTGCCCGTACCGATGAAAAAGGTTTTTTCCTTTTCGACAACCTCCCTGCAGGTAACTTTAAGCTATTCGGAATAAAAGACAGTGACCGTAATTATTTCTTTTCAAATAGCTCGGAGCAAATAGCTTTTTGCGACTCAACCCTTACCCCAACGGTTAGTTTTGTTGAAAAAATTGATACTATACTAACTGAAAATGACACCATTATATCGAAAGGATACGTTGAGTACATGCCCCAAAACATCCAACTCCTTCTTTTTGAAGACGATTTCTATTCTCAATATCTATCAGCCTTCAAACGGGTTAGTGCCGACCAGTGTATTTTTACATTCAATGAACCAGTAAGCGACTCAATTGAAATTTCATTGATTGACACTCAAGGAGCAGCGAACAATTTCGAGGTAGAATACTCAGCTAAAAGGGACACAATCTCGCTGTGGTTTACCGACTCAATCAACTGCAAAAAAGACACTGTATTCCTGAGCATTACCTATATGGCAAGTGACACGTTGAACAGCATGTCAAGCAAAACTGACACGTTGCGCATGATTGCCCCTAAGAAACCTGCAACTAAAGCAAAAACCGACAGCATTCAATATTTCAACCTGTTAACCAACATTGGCTCATCGGCTTTTGATTTGAACAAAACGCTAAGTATTGAAGCACCATCGCCTATCGAATCGATTGGCCAAAATGTATTCAAGCTAATGCAAGCAGTAAACGATTCGGTAAACGAAGCAGTAACATTCAGCTTAAAAAAAGACGAGAATTCGAGCAGAAAATACTCATTACTTTTCGATCTGAAACCCGATACCAAATATTTGCTCGAGGTTGACTCGGGAATGATAAAGACCTTTTCAGGGCAATATAATGCCGGTTTCAGCACAAAATTCGAAACTCAGAAAAAGGATTATTACGGATCGCTCGTAATCAATATGCAAAACGCTAACGGACCTGGAATTTTACGACTGGTAAAGAACGACAAAACAGAAACAATAATTAAAGAGCTTATTGTCAGCGATCTATCTAAACCATTTACTCTCGGTTTTTTAAGTCCCGGAACTTACTTGGTTAAATATATTGAAGATTCAAACGGCAACGGAGAATGGGATAGTGGAATGCTCGCTGAAAGAATTCACCCTGAGGCGGTTTATTATCTTCAAAAGGAGATTACCATTAAGTCGAACTGGGAAATGAAAGAAGATTTCGAGATTAAAAAGGGCACCGTTCAGAACAAAGAATTTGCAAAAACAACAAGTCCATCGACCTTGAATAATAAAAAATAGCCTGATCAATTATGTATTATGCCGCCAAATGGGTATATTACTGGGCAAAATAAATAGTCATAACAATTAAAATTAATATCATGTCGAAAATTCGTGAAATAAAAAAGGACATTACGTATTTGTGTGAACAAATGATACTCGATGCTATACAGTTGTCGGATATAGTTGATAAAAAAGATAAAGAACAAGTATATTCGATGATTACTGACATTTCGGTGTTTCACAATGAACTAATTGCCAGAGTTAACCACCCAGACGGGAAAGATAATCCAAAATTAGTGAAATCTTACTTCAAGAACATAAGCATTGAATTACTTTCGGGAAGTGATAAGTTCTATGAAAAAATGAATAGCCTTCTTCCTAAAGAGAAATAGTTTTCAACATTGGGTGATAATCGCCCGAGAGGCCAATGGGTTCGGAGTTTCGTATGCAATCGGTCAACAATATTGAAGGCCGTACATCGTCAATTCCGAATCCACCATTATTCAATATACGATTATAGGTTTCGGTGTGCAAATTAGTGAACCCTTCACTGAATTCAATCTCCTCGTTTTCAATAGTTATATGACGATAGGTTCGAGCTCCTTTTGCCTTTACCGTTTCGGGCAAGTCGTCGTAATCGAGACTCAGGAACCAGCGCACTCTTGCTTTTTCGAGCGTCAGTAATCCTGAAGCTTTGTGCCGTTCGTACACATGAACAACACTTTGTTTCACTTCGCCAAAAATCCAGATCAACATATCGAAAAAATGAATGCCAATATTGGCGGTAACGCCACCCGACTTGCTTACGTCACCTTTCCAACTCTTATAATACCATTTCCCGCGTGAAGTAATGTAGGTAAGGTCGACATCGAAAAGCTGATCCGCCGACTGGTTATCGTGCTTTTGTTTAAGCGCTGCAATTACCGGATGCAGCCGAAGCTGAAGAATTGTATTGACAGACAAACCTGTATGCTTTTGAAGCTCTTCAACAACATCGACCTCGGAAGGATAAATTACCATTGGCTTTTCGCAAATCACGTTCATGCCATGTTCCAGCGCAAACTTTATATGGGGAAAATGAAGATAATTTGGGGTGCAAACCGTGCAATAATCAATTTTAGCTGAAGAAGACATATTTTGTTTCTCAACAAAAGCTGTGAATAATTCGAAATCGGCAAAAAACTCAGCTTCAGGAAAATAGCTATCCATTCTACCCATAACATCAAACATATCGCATGCCACCACAAGAGAATTGTTTGTTTCTCTAATAGCTCTCAAATGTCGTTCGGCCACGAAACCTGCCGCACCCAATAAAGCAAAATTCTTCATTATATTAATCTATGTAAATCAATAGTTTAAAACCAAATAAGTTTTAGTTCGCCTTTTTCTTCTATATATCTCTCACCTGTTTCGGGGCAAACTAAGTCGTTACCCAATACATGACCGTTTCGGCTAACCCAACCCGATCTTTTCGCCGGCACACCTGTCATAAGTGAAAAAGGCTTTACATCTTTGGTTACAACAGCCCCAGCGCCAATCATGGCAAATTCACCAATGGTGACCCCACATAAAACTGTTGCATTGGCACCAATAGTAGCCCCTTTCTTTACCCGGGTTGGACGGTATTCGGTTTTCCTTTCGACAAACGCCCTGGGATTAATTACATTGGTAAAAACACAACTCGGCCCGCAAAATACATCATCTTCAATAAAAACAGCATCGTAAACGCTTACATTATTCTGAATTTTTACGTTGTTCCCAATAATGGCTTTACTTCCAATGAAAACATTTTGCCCTAAGATGCAATTTTCGCCAACGTTTGCCCCAGACATAACATGGCAAAAGTGCCATATTTTTGTGCCTTTTCCAATGATAGCGCCCTGGTCGACACAAGCTGTTTCATGAATATACGTTTCCATATTGCTATTTTTCAATGTGTTTATACAATGTATCAGACGGCATTTTTATTTAAAACAACCCTCGTAGCCATTAATCCGTCAATCCTCCAAACTTTCAATAATTGCCTTAGCCACCGTTTCAACCTCGACGAGAGTAATTAAACCATGCATGGGCAACGACAAAACGGTATCGGAAAGCAACCCGGCTACTTTAAATACTTCATCGGGATGCGCAAGATGCGAAAAAGCTTCCTGAGCTGGCAACGGTATAGGATAATGCACGGCTGTGGGGATATTCTTTGAAGCCAGGTCGACCCTGAGTTTTTCGCGATCTTTTACAATAATTGTGTATTGGGCCCACGAACTGATGCAACCATCGTTAACCAAAGGGGTCATAACCCAGTCGCTTAGGAGCTTTGTATATGCTTCAGCAGCAGTTTGCCTAATGATAAGTTCCTGATCAAAATGCTTCAACTTTACCCTAAGGATAGCTGCCTGCAAGGTATCCATCCGTGCATTAAGTCCAATTCGCTGATGGTAATAACGTTGCGCTTGTCCGTGCGACCTAAGCTGCTTAATCAAATGAGCCAGCTCGTCGTTGGATGTAAAAACAGCCCCCCCATCACCGTAACAACCAAGCGGTTTGGCCGGGAAAAAACTTGTTGTCGACACTTCGGTAAGAGTACACGATTTCTGCCCAAAATAAGTTGCACCAAACGACTGAGCCCCATCTTCTATAACCCAAAGGCCGTATTTTTCGGCCAATTCGTTAATCGCTTCAAAATCGGGGCATTGCCCAAACAACGAAACGGCAATAATTCCTTTGGTCCGGAGGGTTATTTTCTCCTCAATTTTATCGACATCAATAGTAAAGTTGGTAGGTGAAACATCGACAAATACTGGAATACCATTTAAAAAACTGACCATTGAAGCTGAGGCAAAGAAGCTGAATGCCGGACAAATAACTTCATCGCCCGGTTGGAGGCCATACGCCATCATAGCTAGCAACAAAGCGTCGGTTCCGGAACTACACACAATGGCATGTTTCGCCCCGCAATATTGGGCTAACCCTGTTTCAAGGAGTTCAATTTCTTTCCCATTTATAAAGGAAGATGAGCTAATTACCGAGCGTACAGCCTCATCTATTTCATCCCTGTAGGCTTCGTATTGACGATTAAGGTCACAAAATTGCATGATAAAAACTAAATGATATTCTGCAAAAATAACGGAAAAGGGGCGAGAATATGATTTATATTTAGGAAAATGCTTTTTTGACGATTGCGAAATCGTAATTTTGTCAACCAAACAAGAAATCACATAGGAATGACAGCAATCTCAGCCATAATTTCGACATATAACCGGGCTCAATTTCTTGACGGTTTATTCGATTCGATATTGCAGCAAACGGTTGATTGCAGTCGTTACGAAGTAGTTATTGTCAATAATAATTGCACCGACAATACCGAAGCAATTTGCCACAAGTTCATGGTCGAACATCCTGAAATAAGCGTTAATTACTGCATTGAAACTAAACAAGGATTATCGCATGGACGTAACCGTGGCATTGTTGAATCGACTCATTCCATTGTCACTTTCCTCGACGACGATGCTGTGATTGCTCCCGACTTTTTTGAAAAAACCATGGATTTTTTTGAGAAGCACCCTGCAGTTAATGCAATTGGAGGAAAAATTCTTCTTCAATACATGGAAAGAAAGCCCGATTGGTACAACCCTTTTTTGGCATCGATTTTAGGCTATTTCAATCCAGGCGATAAAGAAGAGGTTTTTTCAGGAAGAAATTACTTCAGGGGATCTAACATGTCGTTCAGGAAAGAAGTCTTTAATAAATACGACGGCTTTAATACTACTTTGGGGAGAGTTGGCAAAAACCTCGCAGGCAGCGAAGAGAAAGAACTGTTTTACCGTTTAAAAAACAAAGGGGAAGAAATGTGGTATGTGCCATCAACGGTTGTTTACCACCTTGTTCCAATTGAGCGGACATATTCCGAGTTTGTAAAGCGACAAGCTATAGGGACAGGCAACAGCCAGCGGCAACACGCACTGATAGAGGGGAAAATATCATTTATTAAATGCCTTGCTTCAGAGGGAGGTAAATGGGTTGTTAGTTTTTTATTAGCTATTTTTTATATATTCACCTTTCAATTTCCCGTTGCCAGCATGTTGCTGCGTTTTCGTTGGTGGGTTAGCCGGGGGATAATGCTTGATTAATGAGAAATATTAAATCACATAATTGAAGTAAGACAAAATGACCGTTATAGAAATAATAAAGTTAATCTGGAGACAGATTTTGGCAACAAGAGAATTGAAAGAAGCTTTTTTTCATAGAACAGAAGCATTAATTAAACAAAAAAAATACGATCGATTGTTTAGAAAGTGTCACAATTCTGGGGCTAAAATGCTCTATTACTATTCAGAAATTGATTTACTTTATATAGAGACTATTCAAAAGATTCATGTCACCACGAACAAAGAATACAGTGTTTTTTTAGAAGTCTTCATAGACAATATTTATGCACTTCCTCCTCAAATCATGAGAAAAGAGTTTTATCTTTTTGATGTCGGGATGAATCGTGGCTATGCTAGCCTTTATTTTGCAAATATGCCAAATTGTAAAAAGGTTTTTGGGTTTGAAATTGATGAAAATACATATAATTGGGCTATCCGTAATTTCGAATTAAATGAACATTTAAAGAAAAAAATTAGTCCATTTAATTTTGGACTCTGGGATAAAACCGAAGAAGTAGAAATCTGTTCTTGTGGCTCAGATGGACTCACATCCGTTAATAATCTTTCTATTAAATATGACGCGATAAAAAAAATGCAAGATAAAACTAGTCGATCTTTAAAAAAAGCCCTGGTCCGTCAGGCAAGTTTCTTATTTAATGAGTTATTCATAGAAACCGAACATGAATCATTGAAAATATTAAAAATTGATATCGAAGGGGCTGAGTATTCTGTATTTGAAGACCTAAGTAGTAACAATGTGTTAGAACGTTTTCATTTAATTATTGGTGAATGTCATAATGGTTTGGAAGATCTGCAAAAACATCTCACCAATTTTTCATGTTTATTTAAAGATAAAGAAAAAGGAACCCGAATTAGTTTTTGTTTTGTAAATAAAAACATACAATCAATTTTTTAATTATGAATATTGCGGTAATCCTCGCAGGAGGAACAGGCTCTCGTCTTGGGGATTCAACACCGAAACAATTTTTCAAAGTTGCGGGAAAAACTATTATTGAACATACTGTTGATGTTTTTGAAAAAAATAATAATATAGATGAGATTTCCATTGTAATTCACGAATCGTTCGTTTCTACCATTGAAGAAATGATTATAACTAACTCATGGACAAAGGTAAGAAAAGTACTTAAAGGAGGAAAAGAGCGATACGAATCAAGTCTTGCAGCCATAAATGCATACTCAGATTTTCCCAATTACAATTTGATTTTCCATGACGCAGTAAGGCCATTAATTAATGACCGTATAATTAGGGATGTGGTTAATGCACTTCAAAAATATAACGCAGTTGATGTTGCTGTTGCTGCAACCGACACTATCATTCAAGTTGATGATAGTGGTGAAATTATCGAGAATATTCCAAACAGAAAATACTTACGCAGAGGACAAACCCCTCAAGCATTCAAGTTGGATACGATTCGTAAAGCCTATGAGATTGGTTTAAGTGATCCTAACTTTGTTTCTTCGGACGATTGTGGAACAATTGTGAGATATTTACCCTCTGAGAAAATCTTTGTTGTTCAAGGAGAAGAAAGTAACATGAAACTTACATACAAAGAAGACACCTATTTACTCGATAAACTTTTTCAATTGCGGTCATATTCAATTCAAGACGAAATAGATTTTAATCTTCTAAAAAATAGAGTTTTAGTCATTTTTGGGGGTAATTCTGGAATTGGAGAGAAAATTTATGAAATAGCAAAATCATATGGTGCTAACGTTTTCACATTCTCAAGGAGTTCAACCGGCACAGATATTGGTGATAAAATATCTGTAAAAAATGCATTGGCCAACGTCTATGATAAGACTCAACGAATAGACTATGTGGTTAACTGCGCAGCAATTCTAGCCCGACAACCATTAATATACATGAATGAGAAACTTATTACTGAAATGATAAGAACCAATTACGATGGTTTAGTGAATATTGCCGTTGAAAGTTATAATTATCTAAAGGAATCAAAGGGCCATCTTTTACTCTATACTTCAAGCTCTTATACTAGAGGACGGGCATTCTATAGCATTTATTCATCAACTAAAGCAGCAGTTGTCAATTTCATGCAAGCTCTGGCAAGCGAATGGGATTCTTCAAATATTAGGATTAATGTTATGAACCCTGAACGGACAAAGACACCCTTACGAATTAAAAATTTTGGAATTGAAGCCGAAAACACCCTGCTCACAACAGATGTTGTCGCTCTGGCTTCTCTTAAAACTCTTTTATCTGATTTTACCGGTCAGGTAATAGATGTTAAATTAAGAAAAGAATAAAATGAAAATTGCTTATTACTTACTTGGCTATCTAATCTATCCGTTCTCTTTTCTTTTTCCAAGAAGTAAACGAATATGGGTCTTTGGCAGCTTTAGAGGATCGTTTAATGATAATGCAAAATACTTGTTTATTTATGCTTCGGAAAACAAGCCCGATATAACTTCAATTTGGTTAAGTCAAAATAAAAATACGGTTTCTCTTGTCAGACAATTGGGTTTAAAAAGTTACTCAATATTTAGCCTTAAAGGTATTTTTTATTCATTACGAGCTAAATACTGGTTTTATAATTCTTATACATCTGACATATTGTTCTTCACCTCTGGGGGAAGCACCTGTATAAATCTTTGGCATGGAGTGGGACTAAAAAAAATTGAATTTAGTATCAAATCAGGAGCTTTATCAGATATTTACGTAAAGAAAACTTTCAAACAAAGATTTTTTTATCCGCAAGTCTTCAGAAGACCTGATTATTTTCTGTCTTCAACTGAATTTCAGAGCATTAAATTTGCCGAAGCATTCAGAATTAATGTGTCAAAGTGTTTAAATCTTGGCTATCCCAGAAATGAATTATTGATAGAAACAGAATCGGAAAGGATGCAATTTGTTGAAAGATATGAACCTGTGGAAACTAAAGAGATAATTGAAAAAATTAAATCTTTTAATAAAGCATTCATATACATGCCTACCTGGCGTGATTCGCAGAAAGATTTATTTTCTCAAACATTTGACCTCCAATACTTGAATGAAATAATGTTTGATAAGAAAAGCCTTTTAATTTTAAAACCACATGCAAATACAACTATCGATTCTCGTAAGCTATCAATGTATTCTAATATTATGGTTATTAACAACAAAGTTGACATATATACAATCCTGCCATACACTAATGTGTTAATAACAGACTATTCTTCTGTATTATATGACTATATCTTGATGAAAGAAAAAGATATCATCTTGTATCTTTACGATTATAACGAATACATTAATGCCAGAGACTTTAATTATCCATTTCATGAAAACGTTGTGGGTAAATGTGTTTCAAATTTTTCAGAACTTGTCCAATGCATAAAGGATGAGGATTATCGAATTGATGAAGCAAAGAGATTAGAAATCAAAAATCGTTTTTGGGGAAATCAGGCCAATAATATATGTGAGGAAATAATTTCTCGAGTAACCTTGTAAAAAGCAATATCCCACTACTTGTGCTCCTCTTTTTTAGTCATACGTTTCATTCTAAGTATCGAAAATAAGTTTTTCAGTTCATTTGATATATTGAAAATCAGAACTAAAGGAACGAAGATTAAACATAACAAAGCTGAACGCACAAAACTATCAAAATAAATATTGGAAATATGCGGGATAAAACTGACAGCAATAGTTCCAGCAAAAGAAATAGCAATTGCAATAAAATGCTTTAAATTAAATGGCCATATCTTACTTTTTATCCCAATTAAAACCATAGACCCTAACCTGATAACAGCAACCGAGATAAAAGTTGCTATAGCTGCTCCAGTTATTCCCATTCGAGGTATTAACAATATATTGGTTCCTACAATCATTATTATCTGAATTCCCATTAAAGCTGTCATGTACCAATAATATCTCGCAGTACTTATAATACTATAACTAACTCCTGATAGCATGATAATTAAATTTGTTGCACCAATAATAATCAGAACCAATTTACTACCAGAATATGCTTGAGGTAAAAATGCAAAAATATTGTGCAGATTAGCTATAATCAATGAAAACAGGAACAAGCCAAAAGCAAACTGGTTAATGCTACTCTTTGCATATATCTCTCTTATTGTTTTAAGGTCGTTTTCTTTCCAACATTCAGCAATTAATGTCGATGAAATTTTATTTAATGCTCTGGATGGCAGTAAAATCATTGTGCCAATATAAAAAGAAATCGTATAGATCCCGGTATCACTTAACCCAAGGTATTTGCCAACTAAAAATTTGTCGAGGTAATCGCTGATAACACCACTAAACCCGGCTAAAATTCCGAATGCTGCAACCAGAAATATTTCCCGCTTCATTGCTTTAGTTAACAGAAAACCTTTCAGCTTAAAAACAATCTCCCCCCTAACAAACAGAATTACAAATAAAACCCCAAACGGCACGAAATACGACAGTACATATAAAAATACAAAAACATCAAAATCTATTACATTGAAAAAGAAAAGAATAATTGAAATAAAATTCAGAACCCGTAAAGCAAACTCCTTCAGAAAAATGCCCGTAGTTATGTCATAAAGCATTTTGTTATAGGTGTCGAAAACATTAAAAAATAAGGTAAAAAGCGTCATCGGGATTAAGTAGATGGCATATTTCCGCATTAAACCCGATTCGTCGTTATTGGTTTCAACAATCCAATCCTGAAAAATGAGACCAACCAAAATCGACGTCACAAATCCAATAATAGTAACGATCAACAATAAAGAGAGATAACCCGATTTACTTTTGATGTTATCTTTAAAATAAGGGAAAAGCCTGGCCGTAACGCTGTTCATCCCCAAACTCGAAAACTGAGAAAAGAGTGCTGAAATGGCCACCAAAACGCTGAGAAGCCCAATTTCGCTGGTCGAAAATATCTTAGGAAACAATAACCCGGTATTTACAAAGCCGAGAAATGCCCCAATATACGACCATACCGAACCTTTGATTGTTTGCTTTTGAATTACACCCATTTATTCTTTCCCTCATTTATTGACAGCAAAGTTGAAAATAATCCTCAGATTTTAAATACCGAACAAAAAAGATTCTGCTGATTTTTTCCCTACAGACCTAAATAAACAGTTTTTTACAATCATAAGTATTTATATATTCGTAACCTCAATACTACTAAAAGCTAGTAAGTAAAAAAATCTGTAAAAAACAGGAACCTTTTAGTTTCTTTTCGTCTTATGAACAATAGGATCACAATTGATGATAAATTAATTGACAAGCTTAAGAAGGGAGATGTTAAATCTTTCCATTGGCTTTATGATTCATTGTCACCCGCGATGCGCCTCATTTGCAAACGATATGTTAAAACTGATGCCGATGCAGAGGATGTGTTTCAGGACGGTTTTTTGAAGATATATGCTAACATTTCCTCTCTTAAGTGCCCCAAAGCATTTATGGGTTGGATGAAGAGGATTTTTATCAACACAGCACTTGATTATTACAAAAAAGAAAGTGGAAGACGGTCAGAAAGTATTGATGATATTATTGAGTCAAGAATTGAAGATCAAAACAATACTGACGATGATTGGGACGAAAACTCATTAAACAATGCTAATGTCAATTACAATGCAATTTTACATGTCGATTTTACTCAAGAAGAGATGCTAACAGCCCTTAACGTGATCCCGGGGCATTTCAGAATTGTTTTTCAATTGCATGTAATTGATGGATACAAGCATCAGGAAATTGCGGAAATGATTTCGATCAATGAAAAAACATCAAAGACTCGACTATTAAGAGCAAGAACTTTGCTAAAAGAAGAATTGAACAGAATGGCAATACGTAAAATACGCGATGGACAATCTGGATAAACATATCGACGACCTGTTCCGGAACAAGCTTTCGGAAGCGAAAATGCCAGGTGTTCCGCCAGAAGCCGAATGGGTGAAGCTACGCAAAACCATACGGCACAGGAATTTTATGCGTTTCGTTCCCGGAACCTTCAACATCTATTACTTGGTTGCAGCCATTGGCCTGACAGCCATCGTGGGGATTTATTTCATTAAAGATAATCACGCTAATGAAGAAAGAGTATCACCAAATAATAGTGTTACCATCGTCGATTCAATTCCCAACGCCAAAAGTACTCCAGCTGTCGATTCTATCTTGATTGTAAGGCCTGTAATTGAAAAATCAGAAAAAATATCCGAGAAAAAAGCTATTAAAAGTTGTGTCGACAATATGAAAAAAGAGACAATAAAACCTCAACCCGACAGCATAATAACCCCAAAGAGCGAGCCATGTACTATCACCAAAGATTCGACAACCGAAACTGTATCTATGCCCGATTCAATAAAACCAATAGTTTCGCCAACGGTATCCGATACGATAGTGACTATCGACACTATCAGAGTAAAAAAGAAAAGTGTAAAATTTAAACGTAAAAAAACTAGTCTTTGAGATCAACAGAGATTGGTTATTTTTACCATAAATTCAGTTTCAGTTTCGATATGATTACAATTTCATTTCTAATTCTTTTTCTTTTAATCTTATCGTATAATAATTGCATTGGTCAAGAGCCTGTTGCACCTGTTATTATTAACAAAAAAGTTGAAGTTGTCGATTATGAATATAATTATGTAATGGTTGAACTGTGTTCGTCGTTTGATGTTTCAGTATTTTATCCTTTCCACTCCATGCAGGGTACTACCCCTTCTCAACTTTTCTTTAAAGAAGGGCTAAATGCCCGACCCAGCCTCGATATTGGAGTAAAACAAACAATAAAGCTTAATAATTGGTCCATTACCACCGGGATTTCTTTTCAACGGGTCAACGAATTGTTTTCTTACAACGAATACTCTTTTCAGAATGTTACTATTCAAGACGAAAACGGGAATATAAGGCCGATGCAACTTGCCATTGGAGAACCGGTTATTAACACACAAGACAACAACCTCAATTACTTTGTTGCACCTCTTAAGATTGCCTATTCGCCGCTCCCATTGAAGGATAAACTCTGCGTTGGGATTCAGGGCAACTTTCACTATCTTCTTTTTTCTGAATATTGGGCAAAATTCTCATTGCTCGGGGAAGCCTCAGAAATCTCTGAAAAATTTAATTCATTTTACTTTTCAATCTCC
>Ga0123334_1000128_pt1 | contig 91936 bp, 89 predicted proteins | sample BiotimSIPDNA_FD_89706 | JGI IMG/M metagenome (GOLD analysis project Ga0123334, IMG submission 89706) | Anaerobic biogas reactor microbial communites from Washington, USA - Biogas_R1 time_0 SIP DNA | ecosystem: Engineered > Bioreactor > Anaerobic > Unclassified | place: Washington, USA...
ACGCGCCGGAAGAGTGCTCGAAATCGACGGCAGCAATGCGCTCGTGCAGCTCTTTGAGAGCTCGCAGGGACTGAAAATCTCTGAAGCCAGGGCAAGGTTTTTGGGCAAAGGCACCGAGCTTGCTGTGTCGCCCGATATACTCGGCCGAGTATTTGACGGCATGGGGCGGCCGATCGACGACGGCCCCGAGATCATACCGGACAAGCGTCTTGATATCAACGGCATGCCGATCAACCCGGCGGCCAGGGATTACCCGAGCGAATTCATACAGACCGGCATATCGGCAATCGACGGCCTGAACACGCTGGTCAGGGGCCAGAAGCTCCCGGTGTTCTCGGGTTCCGGTCTGCCGCATGCGCAGCTTGCCGCGCAGATTGCAAGGCAGGCCCAGGTGCTCGGCACGAAATCCGAATTTGCAGTCGTGTTTGCGGCTGTCGGCATCACATATGAGGAAGCGGACTTCTTCATCAGCGATTTCCGCAGGACGGGAGCCATCGACCGCGCGGTGCTGTTCATGAACCTTGCGAACGACCCGGCCATCGAGCGTATATCGACGCCCAGAATGGCGCTGACGGCTGCCGAATATCTGGCATTCGACCTTGACATGCATGTGCTTGTCATTATTACCGATATCACGAACTACGCCGAAGCGCTGCGCGAAGTATCGGCTGCCCGCAAGGAGGTCCCCGGCAGAAGGGGTTACCCCGGCTACCTGTACACGGACCTTGCATCGATGTACGAGCGCGCGGGCAGGATCAAGGGCAGGAAGGGTTCCATTACGCAGATTCCGATACTGACCATGCCTGAAGACGACAAGACGCACCCGATACCGGATCTTACCGGGTATATTACGGAAGGGCAGATCATACTTTCCAGACAGTTGTTCAACAAGGGCGTCACACCGCCGATCGACGTGCTGCCTTCGCTTTCCCGCCTAAAGGACAAGGGCATCGGCGCCGGAAAGACGCGCAAGGACCATGCCGACACAATGAACCAGCTGTTTTCGGCGTACGCAAGGGGCAAGGAAGCCAAGGAGCTTGCCGTAATCCTCGGCGATGCGGCGCTGACCGACATCGACAAACTCTATGCGCAGTTTGCCGACCGATTTGAAAGCGAGTATGTGTCGCAGGGGTATGAGGCTGACCGCGGCATCGAGGAGACGCTAAACATCGGCTGGGAACTTTTAAAGATACTTCCGCGCGGAGAACTGCGCAGGATACGCGATGAGTACCTCGACGAATTCATGCCGGAAACAAAGTCGGACAAGGAGTAGCAAATGGCGCTGCTGAAAGTAAACCCGACGAGAATGGAGCTGTCCGGCCTTAAAAAAAGGCTGCGGGTGGCAATGCGCGGTCATAAGCTCCTGAAAGACAAGCGCGATGAGATGATGCGCCAGTTCGTGGACTTTGTCCGGGAAAACAAGCGCATACGCGAGCAGGTCGAGCGCGAGACCACGGCGGCCATGAAGGATTTTCTGATGGCGCGCGCGGTTATGAGCTCGGAAAACCTGGAAACGGCGGTGCTGATGCCTTCGCGCAGCGTGAGTTTGGATGTTTCAAAGCGCAATGTCATGAGCGTGAATGTACCGGTATTCAAGCTCAGCGTTGATGAGTCCGGTTCGACCTATCCGTACGGCATGCTGGATACCTCCGGCGAACTCGACGCTGCCATAGCGCGCTTTGACAGACTGCTTTCGATGATGATTGAACTTGCGGACAAGGAAAAGGCATGCAATATGCTGGCCGATGAGATTGAAAAGACGCGCCGCAGGGTCAATGCGCTCGAGTATGTCATGATACCGGATACGCAGGAGACGATCAAATACATCACAATGAAGCTCGATGAGAATGAGCGCGGCAATCTGACCAGGCTCATGAAGGTCAAGGATATGCTCTCAGAGCGGAAGGCCGGAAAATAATAAAGCAAATTTGGCGGAAAGCTTAAGGCTTTCCGCTTTTTACCCTCATCCTGAATCCTTCTCCCATGAACCGGGAGAAGGACAATCATGTAATAGTCTGTAGAATTAAGTAATGCAAATGGGACTTTATTGCGGGTATTTCCTTACTTTTGTAATAATTGATGAATGATCCCCGGCAGCTGTTCTTCCGCCTTCACATTACACATGATGATTTCTTTGCCCAGTGCTTTGGCATAATCGCATACGATGGACGATGTCGATGTAAAAAAGCTTGTGCCGACGACAAGCAGCACATCGCACGCGTCGACCAGCGCGTAGGCATGTCCAAGCCTGTCAAGCCCGTCGCCGTACAGCACGACATTGGAATCCAGCAGTCCGCCGCAGGATTCGCACCGGCAATTCTGCGCCGCCGCCTCGAGGCTCGTCTGTCTGCCGCATTTGATGCAGCAGGCATGTTCGAGATCACCGTGTATCTCCACGATCTCTTTGCTGCCCGCGCGTCTATGTAAGCCGTCGATGTTCATTGTAATGACCGGCAAACCGTGCTCCGCGATCGAAATATGCGCGGCATTCGGTTCGGCCCGGTCGCACACTAATTTCATTTGGTATAAAAGCTTGAAGAACTCCTGCGTATTGCTGTAGTAATAATCCCGACTCAGCTTGTCACGTATATGCTGTCCCATTTCCTCAAATGTCGGTATACCGCTCGCAGCCGAAATGCCCGCTCCGGTGAACGCTGTAATTTTCATTCCTTAATCCTCATTATCATGCTAGAATTAGTATAACATAAAAAAGGGAATTGATTATGTTCCTGAACAGTGTTTCGATCAAAGCAAATGATGAGGACAGATGGCCGTGGACGATACCTGCGCTGAAGGGTGTTGACAGGATTGATATTGATTGCCCGGTCACATTTTTTGTTGGCGAAAACGGCAGCGGCAAGTCGACCTTGCTCGAATCCCTTGCGATTGCCTATAAAATGCCGTCGATCGGCAGGGCGGACGCGCACATGGACGATTCGCTTACGGATTTGCGGGAGTATGCGGCGAATTTCAAGTTCAGCCGCTCCGGCAGCGTGCCGGTTTCGAAGTTTTTCCTGCGCAGCGAAGACTTTTTCAGCTTCCTTCGTCGCATCCGCATGCAGCAGCAGGATATGAACGCGGAGCTTGAGAGAATTGACATTGAGTACGAGGGGCGCTCAGATTTTGCAAGGCTGCAGGCAAGGACCGCTTTCCTGTCCTCGCTCAGCGAACTTAAACGAAGTTACGGAGAAGATCTGCTGCACGAGGCTTCGCACGGCGAGAGCTTTTTGCGGCTGTTCGAGCGGCGCATCGTACCAAAAGGACTGTATTTTCTGGATGAGCCTGAGACCCCGCTTTCGCCCGTCCGGCAAATGGCGCTTCTGAAGATGATCAGCGACAGCGCAAAAGAGGGAAGCCAGTTTATCATTGCGACACATTCGCCGATCCTCACGGCGCTGCCGGAGGCATGCATCATGAGCTTTGACACAAGCCCCATGAGCCGCACCAGCTACGAGGAGCTTGAATCGGTGCAGCTTCTGATGGATTTTGCGCGCGCCCCGCAGAGATTTATCAGGCATTTGCTGGATTAGCACCGATATCAAGCGAAGCCCCGGCATAATTCAGATTGCCCGCCGCATCCATGAAACTCTCGATCGGCGATTCGCCTGCAAAATATGCGGCAGCTTGCCTGATCAGTAAAACGGATTTTTCAACCGCCATATCCAATAGCTCCGGCATGCCCGCATTCAGCATGCAGCCTTTTTGATAAGGATGCTCCCATATGTTTTTCTTCAGATTCAAATAATCATAACCGGGCAGCCGCCGCGGCACCATATGGCAGGTCACGCGGCCGGGAGAGCCGGCGAGCTTTTCGATACAAGCGATGACGGCATATTTGATGCCCCTGGGACTGTGCAGGAAACGAACCACATGCCGCATGTGGTCAAAACTTTCGGCCAGAGTACCGGCATCCGCATGCTGCTCCGGATAAGTCTTCGCAATCGAATCGGACAAAAGTTTGCCGAGCAGATGTTGTTCATTGCGCGCGAGGCTTTTCAGCGTCGCGGCCTGCCTCGGTATACCAGTAAAGCCCTGCTGCCTGTAGATCCACGTTTCAAACTCCGCCTCGAGCTGCATATGCGCGATGCCCTCTGAGCGCCCGCGGTCCTTTGCCTGCGTCATCGCAGTTACATACGGGTGTATGACCAAGTCTGTGCCGTAATGGGTCAGGAACCCGCAACAGTAAGACATCGCATAATCTTTGCCTGCGGCCGCCCTGATCAGGTTAACCAGAAACTCTATGCATCGGTCTGCGTGCATCAGCTTTCCCAGATTATTGATTGCGTTCCCCTTCAGCAATGAAAGCTGCCTGTAGTAAAACAGTATATCGGGCCCCTGCGCGCCTGCTTCATAGGCATGCGGGTGCTTTTGAATATATGCGATGTTCAAGAGCTTGCGGACTTTGTCCGCAATCACTTCGTGCAGATAGGCTGCAGGCATAACGATCTCCATGATGTTAGTATGCTAATATTATAGTATACTGCAGGCAAACAATAAACATTTCAAGGCAAATAGCCCGTTAATGGCTGTTAAATGCTTGTTAAGATTCATAAAGCAATTTATATGTCATCCTATTTATGATATATTATTTCTATCATCCCATGGTGCTATAAATAAAACAGGGGGGAAGTTATATGAAAGATAAGTTTACCCGCGAAGAAAAAAGCTGGATGATGTACGACTGGGCAAACTCCGCGCACACCATTGTAATCGTGACGGTGCTGCCGATTTTCTTTAAGAGCGTTTTTGCCGACAATGTGATGGCCAACGCATGGTGGGGCTCGGTTACATCGGCGGCTACGCTTGTAATTGCCGTGCTTGCGCCGTTTTTGGGTGCGATCGGCGACTTTATGAACATGAAAAAGCGGCTGTTCACATTTTTCCTGTCCATTGGCGTGATATCCTGCCTCGGCCTTGCCGGGGTGCCCTTTTTCCCGAGTTGGCAAACCATACTGGCGCTCTATGCCCTGAGTCTCGTCGGTTTTTCGGGCGCGAACCTGTATTATGACGGCTTCCTTCCCGAGGTTACGACCAACGAGCGTATGGACAGGGTATCTTCCTGGGGCTTCGGACTTGGCTACATCGGCGGCAGTACGATACCCTTTATCATATTCCTTGTACTTTACACCATGCTGGACGCAAGCCTTGCCATTGCGATTTCCTTCGGCATTACCGCATTGTGGTGGGGCGTGTTCTCCATACCGATGCTGAAGAATGTAAAACAGACGCACTATGTGGAGCGGCAGAAGGGCATGATCGTCGATTCTTTCCGCATGCTTTTCAAGACGCTCCGTGAGATCAAGGGCAAAAAAACCATGTTTCTGTTCATGCTCGCTTACTTTTTCTACATCGACGGAGTCAATACGATCATCCATATGTCGACGGTTTACGGTGATTCGCTCGGTATAGACTCCACGCAGATGATGCTGGCGCTGCTGATGGTGCAGATACTTGCGTTCCCGTTTGCGATTCTGTACGGAAGCCTTGCCAAAAAATTCGGGGCCAGAAAAATGATCGGGGTAGGAATTATCGTGTACTTCTTGATTTGCCTGGTTGGGTTCTATGTTTCCAAGGCCTGGCACTTCTGGGCGCTCGCCGCACTGGTCGCGACCAGTCAGGGAGGTATACAGGCGCTGTCGCGCTCTCTGTTCGGCAGGATGATACCGGATAAAAACCGTTCCAACGAGTTCTTCGGATTCTTTGATATATTCGGTAAGTTCTCGGCCATACTGGGACCCATGCTGTTTGGCTGGGCCGGAGTTTGGGCAAAGAACGCTATCGTAAAATCCAACCCCGGATTGTCGCAGGATGTGCTGACCAAAATGTCGACGCCATACGGCGTCATCAGCGTGCTCCTGATGTTCCTGATCGGCGGGGTATTGTTCGTTGCGTCGAGCCGCGCCGCAAAGAAAACCGGGGAGTTATGATGGAACTTACAGGGAACTGACATCGTCATATAGGCATCAAGAAATAATGGAGGGAATTTTATGAAGAGGATATCATGGATGATACTCGTCCTTGCCATGGCGGCGGCGCTGCTGGTGTCGGGCTGCTCGGCGAAAATGGCAGCGGATGAATCGCCTGCACAAAACGGATACAGTGCTCAGCGCCAGGCGGCCGGATACAGCAACGCGGATTACGCAAAAGCCGAGGAGGAAGCTGCATACGACATGCCTGAAGCCCCCGCTCCCGATGCTGCGCAAGACAGCGCAAACTCGGGGGAATTCGAGGAGAAGATCATTTACAATGTCAGTATGTCGCTCGAGTGCAACGACGTCGACGCGGCTGTTGACAGCATAAAGGGCGCTGCCAAAGGCCTGGGCGGATATGTGTCGTATTCGAACTCTTATAAGAGCGGAGGGATCAAGTATGCGTCAATCCAGGTCCGCGTGCCCTTCGGCAAGCTCGAAGAAATTACAGACTTTGTCAAGACGCTGGGCGATGTTCCGAACGAGTACATGAGCACCGAGGATATTACGGACCGGTACTACGATATCGTGACACGCCTTGAGCACGAGGAAAAGCAGGAAGAGCAGTTGCTTGAGTTGTTGGGCAAGGCCGAAACGATCGAGGATATACTGCGCGTGCGTGCCGAGCTTGACACGGTACAGGCCAATATTGAGTCTTACAAGGGAACCATCAAGAGATGGGATTCACTGGTGGACTATTCGACGGTGGATGTCAGCGTGAGCCCGATACCGTCGCTGGATAATGACAATGAGGACGGCATGCGGCTGATCACGCTCGGAGAAACCGGCAGGGCGATGGTCAGGGTATTCAAACAGTCGGCAGTCTTTGTTGCCAACGCATTTTCAGTGTTGCTCAGGGTGCTTTCAGCGCTCATCATACCTGCCGCCATTGTTGCGCCGATCGTGCTGCTGATCGCATTCCTGGTCAGGAGATCCAGAAAAAAGAAAGCACAGAAGAACGGGTAAATACGGTTTATCAGGAATCAAGGGAGCTTAATCGGCTCCCTTTTTTACTATAATCCTTCCAGGTTCATAAAACTTATCCTATTTATTCATCAGTCTATTGAATTCATGTGAAAGGATTCTATAATTAAGGAAAAGCGATTCATTTTGAAAACTCGGTTTCTCAATAAAAGCAGGGGAGGACGGCTGCGTATAAAGCGGCTTATTGCGTCATTATGAGTGAAAGCAGCGGTTTATTTAAAAAACTTAAATTCTGGGGACTGGTTTGGGGTCTGGGCCTTGCAGGGCAGCTTTGCTGGAATATTGAAAATCAATGGTTCAACACATTCATATATGCAAAGATTGCCAAGGATTCGACGATCGTGACGCTGATGGTCATCACCAGCGCGCTGGTCACGACATTTGCGACATTCTTTTTCGGCACGCTGTCGGACCGCATGGGTACGCGCAGAAAGCTTATATCTCTCGGGTACATCGTATGGGGCGTGTGCACGATTGCGTTCGGCATGACGGAGCTCCTGAACACCGGCGCAGCAGGGGCCGCCGGCAAGCTCGGTCTGCTTGCGGCATTGCTTGTCATACTGGCCGACGATATCATGAGCTTCTTCGGCTCTGTCGGCAACGACGCCGGCTTCAACGCCTGGACCAACGACATGACAACCGATCAGAACAGGGGACAGATCGGCGCTGCGCTTGCAACACAGCCGGTGATCGGAACCATCATCGGAACGGTGGCCGGGGGCATGCTGATCGGCGTCAACGACAACTACCAGCGCCTGTTCTGGACCATGGGTATATTCGTCATATTTGTCGGCATAGTATCGCTGATATTCCTGAAGGATTCCCCGCAACTGAAGCCGCACAGGCAGGGAACGCTCTGGGAGCAGTTCGCAGGCGTTTTCAACTTCAGGAGCTTCTTCTCGCGCAAAGAACTTGTGCTTGTCTGCCTGGCGACTACGCTGTACTTCATATCGTTTAATGTTTATTTCGTGCAGATGGGCAACTGGATGATCTATCGTATGGGCTTTAACGCCGCTAGCATGGGCCTGATACAGGGCGTCGGCCTGATTGCCGCAATGCTGCTTGCAATACCTGCGATAGGTTTTATCAACCGCAAGAAAACGCCGTATGTCGCGGCTGCCGCAATCGTCATTGATATTATAGGATTATGGATGCTGTATCTTTTTGTCAGGCCGGGTACCGTGGATACAACAGCCGTCTTTTCGGCCGGCAACCTGATGCTGATATTTGCCGTGTTCATGGCGGGTGCCGGATATATACTGATCATACAGGCCATGACGATGTGGGTCAAGCAGCTCTATCCGGAAGAGAACCGCGGGCAATTCGAAGGCATACGCGTGCTGTTCTTTACATTGATCCCGATGATCATCGGTACCAGCATTGGAAATGCAATCATTAAAAGAGGGGCCGGAACCGTGGTTAACGAATACGGCATCACTGAAAATATACCGACTGAGTCGATGTATCTCTGGGCCGCGCTGCTTGTGCTGCTTGCATTTATACCACTGTACCGGGCAGGCAGACTGTATATTAAGCGCGTTAAGGAAGAAGAAAGCCGTTAGCGACGCAATACAAGGAGGTTTTTGCAGATGGAAAGGGAAATCACGAAAAAGACCAGGCTGCTGGATGACAAGGGGCGGCTTGAGTCCCCGGGTTATGCCAGAAACATGATGTTTGAATACGACCGGAGCAGGATCAAGGCCGGGCCGCTGTCGCTCAAGGAATGGGACTTTTATCAGCTCGGCATGGGCGGGCATATACTCCAGATGACCATCGGGCATTTATCCTACATCGCAAACTTTTCGGCAAAACTGATTGATGTGACGGCGGGAACCGTCAAGAGCTTTTCGCCGCTGCGGCTCTTTCCGCTGCGCAGCATGCATATGCCCGTCAATCCCGAGGAGGAAAATGTGATCGAGGCAAGGGGCAGGGACTTTACAATGCGCTTTGATGCAAAACGGGACAGGCGCATACTGACCATGCAGGCCGGGGACGCCGGGATCGGGGATATCAAAATCGACATCGAACTCAAATGTGATCCGGAAAATGAAAAGATGGTCATCGCAACGCCGTTTTTTAAGAAAAACCAGTTTTACTTAAACTACAAAGAGAACTTCTATGGTGCGTCCGGAGCCGTGAAATTCGGGGATACGGTCGTCAATGCCGGGCCCGAAGACTGTGCGGTGCTGGACTGGGGACGGGGGGTATGGCCCTTCAGGCATGAGTGGTTCTGGGGCAACGGGGCGGCGTTTACGGCGGGCGGAAGGTTCGGCTTCAACATCGGCTGGGGCTTCGGGGACCTCCGCAACGCTTCGGAGAACATGTTCTTCTGGAACGGCAAGGCTTATAGGCTTGGCAGGCTTCTGGTTGAGCGCGACGAGAACAATTACACAGCGCCATGGAAATTCCGCGATGAAACGGGCTGCTTTGACTTTGAGATGACGCCTGTATTCGATAATTTCAACAGGACCAAGATCGCGTTCATACAGACACAATGCCACCAGGTATTTGCGAAATTCAACGGCATTGCCGTACTGCCGGACGGTAAAAAGATTGAGGTGCATGATATGCTGGCATTCTGCGAGCATGCCCAGAACAGATGGTAAAATGAAGAAAACGAAAATAAGAAAGCCATTGAAGCCCCTTGTTACCCGATGGGGAAGGGAGCTTGACAGACGATGCCCGCTCAATGATTACCCGAGGCCGCAGCTGCGCAGGGACAATTGGATGTGTCTGAACGGCGTATGGCAATATGCGATATGCGATGCGCCTGCCGGTGAGCCGCAAGCTTACGGCGGCGAGATCATCGTGCCTTTTTCGCCTGAGAGCCTGCTTTCCGGCGTAGGGCGGCAGTTAAAGCCGGGGCAGAGGCTCTGGTACAGACGCACGGTGCGCTTTGACGGGCCACAGAGCGGACAGAGGATACTGCTGCATTTCGGGGCGGTCGACCAGTATTGCACGGTTTATATGAACAGTCGGGAGGTCGGGGGCCACTCCGGCGGCTACTGGCCGTTTAGCTTTGATATCACGGATGCGGTATGTGAAGGTGAAAATACTCTGACGGTATCGGTTGCCGACGATTCGGATATGGGCAATGAAGCCTATGGAAAACAGAAGCTTAACCGCGGCGGAATCTGGTATACGGCGCAGAGCGGCATCTGGCAGACCGTATGGGCCGAATATGTGCCGCAGCAGTATCTGCAAAGCATCAAGATCACACCGCATTGCGGGGAATCCGAGGTCGAATTTGAACTGAAGCTGTCTCCGGGTGCGACCCGGCAGCCTAGCAGCCGCATACAGGTTTTCGAAGGCTCAACGCTGAAGGCGGAAAAGTCCTTTGAAGGAACCTCCACCAGCATTAAGCTCGGGGATTTCCTCAGCTGGAGTCCCGACGACCCGTTTCTTTACGATGTGAAGATATTCACCGGCAATGATGCGGTCGAGAGCTATTTTGCGATGCGCGAATTCGGTACGGTGCGCGATGAGTGCGGACATCTGAGGCTTTCTCTGAACGGAAAGCCGCTGTTTCATACCGGCCTGCTCGACCAGGGTTATTGGAGCGACGGGCTTTATACCGCACCGGGCGACGAGGCCATGGTATGGGAACTGGCCAGACTAAAAGAGATGGGCTTTAATATGCTCAGGAAGCATATCAAGATCGAACCGATGCGCTGGTACTACCACTGCGACAGGCTCGGCATGATCGTATGGCAGGATTTTGTCAATGGCGGCGGGCCTTACCGGCCGATGATGGCAGTGACGCTGCCATTTATAGGCTTTCACCTGCGGGACAGCCGGTATGGCAGATTCGGCAGGCAGAGTGCGGACGGGCGCGCGGTATATTTGCGTGACATGCAGCGCACGGTCGAGCTGCTGTACAATGCTGCCTGTATCGCGGTATGGGTGCCCTTCAACGAGGGGTGGGGGCAGTTCGACGCCTGCCGGATAGCCGGAGAGGTGCAAAAGCTGGACCCGACGCGGCTTGTGGACCATGCCAGCGGATGGCATGACCAGGGGTGCGGCGATTTTTACAGCAGGCACATCTATTATAAGAGGTTTAGATTGATGCCCGATCGGAAGGGGCGCGTGCAGGCACTGACGGAATTCGGGGGTTACAGCTGCCCGCAGGAGGGGCACATGGCGTCGGAGGAACTCTTTGGATACCGCATGTACCGAACCAGGGAAGAACTTAGCGCGGCATTTGATAAGCTCTACAGAACCGAGATACTGCCCGCGGTGGAAAACGGCCTTGCGGCTGCGATTTATACGCAGGTCAGCGATGTCGAGGACGAAATCAACGGTGTGTTCACTTACGACAGGGAAACGGTGAAGATAGATCCCGATATCGCTGCGAGCATCAACAGGGAACTGCGGATACTTGGCGGATGATCGGCTCACGGTATTGGAGCATGCCGGACAGTACGATCCATTTTGTGCCGATGCGGCACACGGGGTACGAATATAGACAAAGCACGCGAAGATTCAGTTTCGCGTGCTTTCGTCTGTAATCCAGGCAAACTTGTATAAGGTTCTTTACCGCAAGATTATTTGTAGTCTTCCGGCTCGTATTTGATCGTTAAGGCAGGATCATGGCGCTTTCCCAGTATTTTTCTCGCCTTACGGTTTTCAACCGTGTCGAAAACGATCGAGAAGTCGTAGTCGGGCGGGTAAAGCTCGGCTGCGGCGACCTGCAGCTGCAGCCTTGTATGCCTGATCAGACGCTTGACGCCCTTCACCTGGACGACGACATTCCCGTTTTGATCCGCAGCGCGGTATACAACGCCGGTTTCCTTTTCGGGAAGAACCATGACGCAGTCTCCCATGCTGAATTTGGTCGATGGATCAAAGGCATTTTTCGGCTGTACGGTGCGGACCAGTTTGCTGACCGGCGGTTTCATGGCTTCCTTTGCAGGCACGGTATTCGGCCTTTTGCCGTAAACCTCCTGATACGCACGCTCCAGCAGATGCGGCCGGAGTCCAAGCCTTTCCGCGATATACAGTGCGCAGCTTTCGCCGGATTTGCCCATTTCCATACGATAGAGTGGCTGCAGGCTCTCCTGGTCGAAGGCCATGCGCGCGCTCAGTATATCCTCGTTTTGTTCGGCATAGTTTTTCACCTGCGGATAATGTGTGGTTACCAAAAACATGCACCCGCGCTTGCGCAGTTCCTCCAGAACGGCAATCGCAATGCCCATACCCTCGGCGGGATCGGTGCCGCAGCCCAATTCATCGAGCAGTACAAGACTGTCACAGCTGGCATTTTCCAGTATATCAATGACATTCGAAATGTGCCCTGAAAAGGTTGAAAGGTTTTGCGATATATTCTGGCTGTCGCCGATATCACACCAATAGCCATCCTGCATGGCAATGTAGCTGTCCTCCCCGCAGGGGATATGCAGCCCGCACTGCGCCATCATCGACAGCAGCCCGACCGTTTTAATCGCCACTGTTTTTCCGCCCGTATTGGGACCGGTTATAATCACGCCGGAAGTAGTTTCATCCATGATAAAGTCCAGAGGCACGCAGTCTTCCGCATTCAGCAGCGGATGCCGCCCCTGCAGTATTTTGATTTGGCGCCGGCTGCCGATATCGACCGCGCGCGCCCGGATCGCTGCGCTGTACTTTGCCTTGGCAAAAAGTACATCCAGCATCTCCATGATTTCCATGTTCCTCCGTATAGCCGGCGCGTATTCTGCGACTTTTGCCGTCAGTGTGAAAAGGATACGGCGGATTTCATTGTCTTCTTCCACTGATAGCTGTGTCAACTCCGCTTGCAGGTGGTTGACCGAAGCGGGCTCCATGAATACGGTGGATCCTTTGCCGGAGACTTCAATTAACGCGCCACCGAATTGATTCTGGAACTGGCGCTTAACGGGCAGTACATAGTGCCCGTTACGGATCGAGATATAGTTTTCGGCCAGATATTGCTTCCGGCTTTGCAGAATATGGGTTAACTTCTCCTTGATTTGCGCTTGTAGGCGCTCGGTTTTTCTGCGGATACCGCTTAGCTCGGTGCTTGCATGATCGTAGATCTTGTCTACATTGACACAGGCGGTGATCTCGTTGTGCAGATCAGAAAGATCCTCTATATTACGCCCGAAAAGAGCGATATCCTGTCCGCATGCTTCTCCGCGCTTCAGATACGAAACCATGCGGTTGCAGGAGGTTGAAAACTGCGCAATGCCCGATAACTGCTCAGGCATAAGCATCATGCCCAGCTCGCTTGAGCCTAACAGTTCTTCAAGACCCCTCATCGATGCCAGCGGCGGCGAGCCGCAGGAATCCAGAACAATCCTTGCGGCGGTGGTCTCTGCCATCTTCCGCCGGCAGATATCCTCGTTCAGACAGGGTGTCAATTCGCTTAATTTCTTTTTTGCCTGTTCCGACAGAGCATGTTCCGTCAGCTGGCCGATAATGCTGGTAAACTCCAGCGCTCTGTAATAGGGATTCAATTTAGTTCTCCTTTGCTTAAACGATATGCATGACGACAGCGGTAGAGGATGGGACACCTGTTTCAAGCAAAGAAAATAGGACATAGTAGATACCATGCCCAACAGTACTTATCAAAAGTGCTGTTTGTCATAGCCCTGTATGAAACAATATTGCACAACAAAACGGGCGTTCATGCGCCCCCCCGGATTGTTTATGCAGCTTCATGTCCCTTACAGAACAGACTCCAAACAGACACCTCGATTGCTATTTTTGTCATAATAACATAATTACACCGGATATGCAAACAGGCTTTTTGCGCGTCCCCTCGGAAATAAACAGGGCCGTCCGTTTCGGACAGCCCCGTAAAAATGAATTGCCGCGCGTGCGATTTCGAACGGCTTGCCCTGTCCGCGACGCAACAGGTTGCTCCGGCCAGGAATCTCTGCGGCACATGACCGAACGAGTTTAATGCTGCTTCCTTCCGGACCTGACATGGTTCACAAGTGGACATTGCACAGGCCCCGGCCTTCAACGCCCCTTATTGCGTGCGGTTTCAGAACAAACCGGCCTCAAGCTCGCCTTTAAGCCCTGCATAGGCGGATTTCAGGTTCAGGACACCGCCAGCGTCCCGCCGAGCGCGGCAAATGGATGGACTTTAGCTTGAGTGTTCATTCTACAATAAAAAATGTGCGAATTCAAGGATAAATGATTATTTCATATGAGCATAAGTGTTAAAGAACTGATAAGTTATCCGGTTGAAAATGGCGGAGACTCCGCGTCATACTCCGGCAGGGCACGGTCTTGACTGTATCATAATAAAGATCAAGAAAGGGGAGGATTGAAACCCTCCCCTTTGGTTTAGAATATGTCCTTCCTGCAAAGGCTCAAACATAAAGTAATACTAAAACATCTCCATCCGTACGATCGCCTGATCCCTGCGCGCGCCGACGCCGATCATGGCGACCGGAACGCCGGAAAGCTCCTCGATCCTGCCGATATACTTCTGCGCATTTTCCGGCAGGTCTTCGAATCTTTTTATATGGCTGATGTTGTCGTCCCAACCTTTGAGCTCTTCATAGACCGGTTCATATTCATTTAAGAGCTCCCAGCGCGCCGGGAACACATCGGTCACCTCGCCCCTGTATCGATAACCGGTGCAGATTTTTACGGTGTCAAAGCCGCCCAGTATATCCATGCGCGTTACCGCCAGGTGCGTAAGCCCGTTGACCCGGACCGCGTATTTTAGTATAACTGCATCGAGCCACCCGCATCTCCTGGCCCTGCCTGTGGTCGCGCCGTACTCATGGCCCTTTTCGCGGATCGCATCACCTGTGCCGTCCCTGAGCTCCGTGACGAACGGGCCCTTGCCGACGCGCGTGGTGTACGCTTTGACGATCCCAAGCACATTGTCGATCAGCTTTGGGCCCACGCCTGCGCCGACGCAGACTCCGCCAGCGATCGGGTGCGAGCTTGTGACATAGGGGTATGTGCCGATATTCAGGTCGAGCAGCGTGCCCTGCGCTCCTTCGAAAAGTATGTTTTCTCCTTTTGAAATCAGCTCATGCAGTAAGGCGATGCCGTCGGTGATATAGGGCATCATGACGGAGGCATAGTATTTATAGTCTTCGATGACTTTATTTACATCGATGCCGGGTTCGCCGTAGATCTTTTCAAGTATATCATTTTTGGCTTTGGCATACAGCGTCAGCTTACGCACAAATACATCGAAATCAATCAGGTCGCCGACGCGTATGCCGCTGCGCTCGGCTTTATCCATATATGCAGGGCCGATTCCCTTTTTCGTGGTTCCGATGTCTGCGTTTCCGCGGCCGAGTTCGGATAGCTCGTCGAATTTCATGTGCCACGGCAATATCAGGTGGGCTCTTGCGCAGATGCGCAGACCGCTTACATCGATGCCGGAGGACTCCAGCATGCGGAGCTCTTTTAAGAGTGCCGCGGGGTTCACAACCACTCCATTGCCGATGATGTTGATTTTGTGCGGATAGAAAATGCCCGACGGAACCAGATGAAGTTTAAACTCTTCGCTATCTATGATGACGGTATGCCCGGCATTGTCCCCTCCCTGATAGCGAACCACGCAGCCTGCCTGCCTTGCAAGAAAGTCCACAAAGCGCCCCTTGCCCTCGTCTCCCCATTGTGCGCCGGTAATGACAGTGGTTGACATTTAAATCACCTCATTGTTAGTATGGCCCGATCACAACACCCGCTCTTCATAAAAATTACCGGGGGATCCGGCAATTGCTTAGATGGTATAATTTTCGTGATTTGGCGTTGTTATACTGAAAACCTTAATCATTTTATACTTGAAAGCCATGTTTGTCAATAGCAAACGACCGACTAATGCGAACGAAAATTAAATTTAATAGTTTAATGTTCGTCTATATGCGCTGCGCCGCAACGATTGCATTTTTTATTTCATGTGCTGCGTCAGCATCCCTTTCTTCTGCAAGACAAGCTTCAAGTTCACCGGCAAAACCGCCTATCCGGCCGAGCGCCCATGCCGCGCTGATGCGCGCATATCGATTGCCGTGTGTTTTAAGCATATGCATAAGCGCGGGCGCGTATGCCGGGTTCTTCGTATTTCCGGCTGCGATCGCGGCGGTTGCCGCGGCCCTCAGGGACCTGGCCTCATTTGCTCCGATCAGGTTTTTGAGCTTTTGCAGTTTTTCCCGGAATACCGGCTTGTCATACTGCAGCAGGTCGAGGATACGCGTGCAATCTACAAGCTCATCGGGCGGCGGTACCGGTTTTATTTTAGTGTTGAGCGGGCATGCGCTTTGGCATAGGCCGCAGCCTATGAACATGCGCCCGGCTTTTCTTCTGGCCCATTCCGGGACGGGGCCCGAACACGGGAAATAATTACGCAGGCATTGGTGCCTTGCAATGTTCCCCCCGCCCATGACTGCCCCGCCGGGGCAGGCTGCGGCACACTTGCCGCATTGGCTGCAGCTTAGCATTTCACCTGTTACATGGTGCGTGATTTCAAGCGGCATGTCCGTCAGTATGGTTTGGAAATTGATATAGCTGCCGTATTCGGGGTGCATGAGCAGTCCGGAAACGCCCGAGCTTCCGTAGCCCGCCCGGAATGCCGCATGCCGCATCGGTATATGCGGGGATGCATCTGCCGAATACCCGGCCTCCCTGATCAGGGAGGCAATGGCCTTCGCCCCGAAATAAGCTTCGTTATAGGACACATAGTGCGGGTGGATCTCCACATTCTCCTGCGGCCATCCGCAGTAAGGCCGGTATGCTTTCAGCAGCACAATGATGCATTTGGCACCCGGCATGATATTCCGGGGGTCGGCTTCCATAGCATGCCTTGATGGCTCACCGTATGATTTCACTGCGTTATAATGCTTTTCCCACTCTGTAAATGCATCGGGGGAAATGATCCGGGCATCGTTAAATTTATGCATGTGTGCAATATTTGCGATATCCAAGCCAACGAATCCTTTCACAATTATTGTACGACCGTCATATTAGTATTATAGACCGTTAATTAAAAGGAGGGTCCGACATATGGGTGGTTTCTGCGGAGACTTTGAACACGAGGGCGGCGAGAGCTTGTTGTTCTTCTTTTTGCTGCTTGTTGTAATATTCTGTAACAGCGGATGTTTCGACGAGGATGAGGACAGCCTGCTGTTCTTCTTCCTGTTGCTGGTTGTACTGTTCTGCAACTCTGGATGCTTGGGTTTCGGCAATCGTAAACACGTCTGCTAGCAGCAATTTTAGCCCTCCATGCCTGAAAGAAGCCCGGAACTTAGAAAGCTCCGGGCTTTGTCATTGCTGTTTACTTTCGATCGTTCTTTTTGATCGCCCATATTAGAAGCAATATGCCTCCGCCCATCAGTGCGACCGGCAATACATATTGCCTGACCGGTATATCGATGATATTATCCGCTATGATCAATATGCCGGCGGTTATCAGTACCACTGCCGCCGCCAGCGTCCAGGCCTTTTTTCCCTCAACGGTTTTATGACCCGATCCGGACTCCGGCAATAGGATTCCCAGCACGAAATATGCTGCGACCACCGGGAGTATGGTCGTCATAAATGCCGCGGCCACCCAAATGATGCGCATCAGCGTCGCATCCATATTTACTGCGTCGGCCAGCCCGCCGCATACGCCCATGACTATTTTTTTATCATTTCTTCTGTAAACATTGCCCATGTGTTTGCTCCGATCTAATTCATCATACCCTGGCCGAGAGCGTTCCACATGGCTTCGGTGCCGAATCCCTGCCGCCATACCGCAACTCCCGCCAGATTATACCGCTTGCACAGCAAACCTTTCTGATAGAGTGAGTTTTCATCGTCCACCCATATGTTATGCAGCACATCGTCGGTGTCTACAAAGGAGTAGGTGCAAAGGCTGATCTCCTCATCCCAGCTCCCCATATCGATCCAGTAGTCGACGGTGATTGTCTTATCGCTTCTGGTGAAATACCCGTTTGCGAGCGCGCTCCTGAGCTGCCCGGGGGTCGTTGTGTATCCGGAATCCTCCCAAAGGGGCTGCTTATTGTAGATGTCGCCGTTGAAAATCTGGTAAGGGTAATCGGTGCCGTAGAAAGGAACGCCCATCAGAAGCTGTTCGGAGGGGATTTCCTCGAGCAGGCGCTTTAAGTGCAGTGTGACCCAATCGATTCCTGCGACAGGCTCCATCGTCGAAGCCTTGTGGCCGTCGTACAACATCGGGGCGATGTAATCCACCGCACCGGCAAGGCCCATGCGGTCATAACACTGGTACCAGTTTGTTCCCCCGCTGTCGCTTACGATCACCGTAACGGCCGCCGATACAATGCATTGGTCGGGCAATTGGTTCTTTAGGTTCCTGGCAAATTCCGTATAGTTTGTTTTATGCTCCGGGTTCATCTTTTCAAAGTCAAGGCATATACCGTCCAGGTCATACCGTATGACCCAGTCGTAAACCTGGCTGATGAATGTCTGTTGTATATTCGGATCCATAACAATCTGCTCGGCAAGCTCGGGCGTCCCGAGGCAGCTTACCGTCGCCCAGACCTGTATGCCGTTGTCGTGCGCATACTGCACGTACTGCCTTGGATCCCAGCTTGTATAAACATAGTCTGAAACGTTGTACAGATCAACCACGGTCGCAACGCCGTTCCGGTCCTCGACATAGAACCATGTCGGGGACAGTACATTGACTCCGGGCGGTATCGAATCCAGCGTCATGGGCCTGTATTCCCAGGTCATATAGATCCTGTCCATCTGATCTTTCGAAATGTTTTGCTGCCACAGCGTATAGCTCTCCGGCCCGGGAGTCGGCACCGGGGTCGGCTGGGGCGTCGCCTCGGGCAGTATGTCAACAAGGCTTATCGCGGGTGCCGACGGCAGGTATGCGCCCTGAAGCAAGAATGGCATTGCCGCCGTTATAATCAGCATCACAACCAGCCGCGCCAGCACGCCGGTGGATTTATGATAAGTCCTGAATGAATCCCGCCTCGCCGCCTTGCCACTGGTATGTCTTCCAACGGGGGTTCTTCTGTTGTAATCCCTTCGCATCATCCGCTCCACAGTTAATATGATATCATTATATCAGAATGCTCCGACTCTATAAAGCCAATAATTCGGATTCGCATAAGCAGCCTGAGGATGGTATCAAGAAAAGGCGGGCGGCTCCAATATGCACTTGTGCAGTTTGATTTGAATGATATAATAATAATGATTTATGTGTAAGTTGAGGGTTCGTTATGCCGTTACCTACCATGCACCTGTGGGTTGCAAGAAAAATAGCAGAGAGAGCCGGGCTCCCGATATCGGGCAGATATCTGTTGGGGAATATCGCTCCCGATGCAATCCATGGCCGCAGGCAGGCGACGCCCGAAGCAAAATACCAGGCGCATTTGCGCGTCCCCGGCTTTGCCGACGGCTGGGACAATGCGCTTGAGCTGATGGCCCAGTCGGGAGGGGATCCTTTTCTGCTTGGCTGCGCGCTCCACATCATGCTCGATCATAAATGGGTTGCGGGCCCTTATATCAGATTCAAAAAAAGTATGCCGAAGTCAGCTTCGGCCGAGGATATCAAAAGGCAGTACAGCTTGGATTGCGAATACATCGAGCGGTGGCTTTTCAAACAGAACGGCAGCCAGGGATTGTGGACGGCCGTCATGCGGGCGCCGCTGTCGCACTCTTACAGCTATGTTACGAGCGGTGAAATCGACACTTGGCGGAAGATGAGGTTTGCAAGCCTGAGCCATGACAGAAACATACCGCCGGCCAGACACATATCCCTGTCGATGGCGAGGGCGTTTATGGAGAGCGCATCCGATGCGCTCGTCGAGGAAATCAACACCAGGGGCATTGCAAAGCTATATAAAGAGATTGAACGATAAGCTATTGCATGCAGGGAGCGGGGAGTTCATGGCGGAACAGAAAATATTTTTTCGGAAGGATGGCATCACAGTCATTTTCGATGAGGGCGTCGGCACGGACAGAATAAAGACGCTCGATTTGACCGCACGCGATATACAGCAGATCACGATTGAGCCGTGCTGTCAGACCAGGCTTTTCAATAAAATGAATTCGGAACGCATCAAGATTAAAACAGGCAGAACGGTACACCCGATCATCTACTACAGGGAAGAGGAAAAGGATTTCTTTTTTGAATATAAGCTCGGTCTCCGGAGATTTGCCCGCGACAATCATTTGAAGATCGACGACCGTGTGGATTTATAGCTTCAGCCGCAACCCCAGAACTCCGTGAGTTCTTTTTTTATATCGCGCGGGCTTTTCACGAATTTCACCGGCTCCCACCACGGGGGCATTAGCCTGCGGTATTCGTTCCTTGTAAACCTCGGGTCAATCAAGAGCGCGGCGCCCCTGTCGTCACTTTTGCGTATGATCCTGCCGACAGCCTGCAGCACGCGGTTGAAACCGGGGTATAGATAGGCATAGGCAAAGCCCGGCTCCTCATTGCAGGTATAATATTCCCTGATCAGATCATTTTCGACCGATATCTGCGGCAGTCCGACCCCTACGATGACAGCGCCGATCAATCTGCCGCCGGCCAGGTCGATGCCCTCGCCGAATACGCCGCCCATTACGACAAACGCGGCCATCGTCTGCTCCGCATCCTCCCGGAACATGTCCATGAATTCCGCGCGCCGGTCATTATCCATACCCTTTTGCTGCATCGGGCTCAGTATTTCCGGATGCGCCGATACAAATAGATCATGAATCATCTGCATATACGCATAGGAAGGAAAAAACACCATGTAATTGCCCTTTCTGGCAGATGTAAACTCATAAATGCTCTCGGCAACCCCCCAGGCGGTGTTTGTCCTGTCGTTGTATTTGGTGGACAGCGTATTGTTTACCAAAATGCACAGATTACGCACGTCAAACGGGCTCGGAAGCGCTGCTGAATCGGTGTTGCCGCCTGCGGACAGGGCCCTTATGAAATATTCGAACGGAGTCAGCGACGCTGAAAAGAATGCGGCGCAGCGCGCGCGCTTATAACATCTGTCCAGCCGTGTGGAGGGATCCATACAGAACACTGCCGCGTTTAAGTCGGTGCCTTGCCGCTTTACGATATAGCTGCACTTTTCATCAAATTCATCGCAGGCCTTCACAAAGTTTCTGCATGAAAAATAGAGTTCCATCAGTTCGGCTGAGAACTCATGCGGCATCCTGACATCAATATACGGCTCCGCAGCTGAGGCCATCTTAAGCGCCGCTTCGTATAGTTCCTGATCGGGTGACTGGCGGACAAGCGGATTGACATTCTCCTGTTCAAGCATCTTTCGCAAATTGATAAAGCACCGGTTCAGGTTTGACGATGCATTGTGGAGCTTCAGGACCGGGCCGGACTTTGATTTTTTCGGCAGCTTTCGCCGCAAGGCCATCACATCCTCCTTTGAAAGCTCAAAGGAGTACATCTCCCTTGCGCGGCTGACCAGGTTGTGCGCCTCGTCCACCAGCAGTATGTATTCTCCGCCGTCCTCGAAAAAGCGCCTCAGCTGCACCCTTGGATCGAATACATAGTTGTAGTCGCATATGATCACATCGCTGGAAAGCGCAAGGTCGAGTGACAGCTCAAATGGGCACAGGCTGTGTTTTTCGGCGAGTGATTTTACTTCGTCCGCCCCCAGATGGATGTTCAGCTCCGATTCCTGCGTTGCAAGCGGCAGCCGCTCGTAATACCCGGCGGCCAGCGGGCAAAACGACGGGTGGCAGGGCACCCCGGGAGTCGGGCATATCTTCTCCTTTGCTGTAATCGTTACGGATTTGATTTTGATCCCCGCCGACCGCATCAGCCGGAGCGTGTTTTCGGCAACAGGCTGCAGTGTCGAAGCGGCGGTGAGATAGAATATCTTGTCGCCGAGGCCGTCGGCAACGGCTTTGGCTGCCGGGAACAGCGCCGCAATTGTTTTACCGATGCCTGTCGGCGCTTGTATGAAAAACAGCGACCTGTCCCTGCAGCAATAGTAGATTTCGGCGGCCATCTTCTTCTGCCTTCGCCGGTAGTCGGAGAACGGGAAGCCGGCGTTCCTTATGGTCAGGTTGCGTTCATGGATCCTTGCCTGCTCGGCGTCCATGCGGGAGAGTATAGCGCGGCAGCAGCCTGAAAACCACTCAATCAGCTCATTCCTGTCAAGCTCGTCGCTGAACGCCTTGATCTCATGATCCGGGAGGTGCACATAGGTGATTCTTGCAATGACGGCTTCTGTTTCATTGGAGAGGGAATAGATGGCCGCGTAGCACTTTGCCTGCAGGAAGTGTGCAAGGTGCGGTTTTTCGATGCCGGAAAGGTCGGAATAAGTCGACTTGATTTCCTCAATGACGGTCGCTGCGGCCGTTTGCCGCATGACATCGATCCGCCCAAGTATTCTCAGCACGCAATACTGGCCTTCGACTTCAAAGGACACCGGTATCTCGGTCAGTATGCCGTCCTCCTGCTGGATCCGGCGGTGCGCGCGGATGCCTTCGGCCATGCGCCCGGGCGAAGCGCCGGAGAATACCAGATCCCCGCCGGGGGTAATTAAGTCCACAAATTCGTGGACTGATATGCTGACCAGGCTTTTTTCAGGCATGTCTGTCATTTTAACAATTATATATCATTTTTGCCGTTGCAGAAAGACTTGTCGGCTTGCATAAGGTCAAGCGGCAACGTTATAATGGACAAGGAGGTTGTTTTATGCTGGTAAAGGCAACATATATTGCACACAGCGGCTACGGTTTGTCGATCGGAACCAATTTCCTGTTGTTTGATTACTTCGAAGGGCGCATCCCCGAGGGGGATATGGAAAATGCGGCAGGCAGATATATATTTGCAAGCCACAGCCACGGCGACCACTTCAACCCGTCTGTTATGGAGCTTGCCCAAAAGTATCCGGACACAAAGCTCATACTGTCCTCCGATATCGGCAGGGGGGATGTAAGGCTTGATCGCGGAGGTTTCTATGAAGACGGAAACATCAGGGTATCGGCCTTCGGAAGCACGGATATGGGCGTGTCCTTCGGCGTTGAGGTCAACGGCAGGAGCTTATTTCATGCAGGCGATCTGAACTTCTGGCATTGGCGCAGCGAGTCGACGCCCGAGGAGGTTGCCGATGCGCGCGCGAGGTTTGAAGCCGAGCTCGCATTGATCAAAGAGAAGGCAGACGGGTTTGACTGTGCATTCTTCCCGGTCGACCCGAGGCTCAGGGGCAGGTTCTGGGAAGGAGCGGAGATATTCCTGCAGAAATTCAATGTCAGGCATTTCTTCTGCATGCACATGTGGGAGCATTACGATGCAGGCGTAAAATTTTTGCACCATTATACCGGGCAAACGGTCATACATACCCCTCGAAAACGCGGACAGGTTTTTGAAATCGATATCTGATCGGAGGAAACGATGAGTTTTACAGTAAACCACTTCAACTTCAATGTCAAAGATTTGGACAAGTCTCTGGAGTTTTACCGGAAGGTTCTTGGAATGCGTATCGTACGGCAAAAGGAAGCCCCGGACGGCTCCTACAAAATCGTATTTCTGGAAGACGCCGCCGGATCGGATTTTAAGCTCGAGCTTACGTGGCTGCGCGACCATCCGCAAAGCTATGACCTCGGCGAACAGGAGTACCACCTGGCATTCCTGTCCGAGGACTTCGAGGCTGCCCGCCAAAAGCACAGGGAAATGGGTATCATATGCTATGAGAATGAAAAGATGGGCATCTATTTTGTAGAAGACCCCGACGGTTATTGGCTGGAATTCATACCCAAGAGGTAGCATCTACATTATACCGCATAATGTGCAGATATATTTTGGCATCCTCAGCGCAATCCGCCAATTTTGATTGGACGGATTGCGTTATTTTATTATTATCGGCGCATAATAATAGCATATTATACCAAGGAGTGAACCCATCATATTCATATGAAGATATCTATCATGGGATACAACAGGAAAGAAGTTGACGAAAAACTGAAGGAAGAGCGCAAGGAATACGAGCGCGTTCTCCGCAGCCAGAAGGAAAGGATATTCGCCCTCCGGGAGGAGAATCAAAGGCTTCTGATGGAGCTTGAAAGCTATAAGATCAGGGAAGGCGCTGTTTCAAGTGTGCTGATTGACGCCAAGAACTGCGCTAAGGGAATTATTGAAGAGGGCAGGAAGCAGGCGGTAAAGGAACATGAGCGGCTCAAGGTGGAGCTCGAGGCGGTGACGGTTGCGGTGCACCGCGCGCGCAGGGTTTTGCATGATGTGGCCGATTCGGCCGTCAATACCGTGCAGAACATGCGCGAGGATATTATAAACACAACAAAGCGGCTGGACGACGGCGGCAAGCTTGACCGCATGTACGCCCAGGCGCCTTTGAAGGAAAGTGCTGAAACCGAAAACGGCGGCAAGTTATAAAAATTGCAATTCACATCTTTCTATGATAACATTTTAGATACAGATTTTTAGTCAAGCCGTAACATTTCTTATGAAAGGCAAGTTTGAAATGCCGCAAAAATTAGCAGTGATCGACGGATATTCGTTGATGTACAGGGCCTTCTATGCATTGCCCCTGCTCTCAAGCGAGGAGGGGGTTTACACCAACGCCGTGTACGGCTTCATGAACATGATGCTCAAGCTTCTGGATGATCACAAGCCGACGCACCTGGCGGTTGCTTTCGATATGCACGGCCCGACCTTCCGGCACGAGGATTTCGCCGAATACAAGGCAACCCGAAAACCCATGCCCGATGAGCTTCGGCCCCAGTTTGCGCTGCTTAAAAAAGTGCTCGGAGCGATGCGGATACCGGTCATAGAAAGCCCCGGCATAGAGGCTGACGACATACTCGGCACAATGTCGAGGATGGCTGAAAAGCAGGGTCTTGAAACCCTTCTGATATCGGGCGACCGCGATATACTGCAGTTGATTAACGACAATTCCACCGTCATGCTGACCAAAAAGGGTATTTCGCAGATCGAGTCCTATGATAAAAACAGGCTGATGGAAGAAATGGAGTTGGTTCCTTCGCAAATCACGGATCTGAAGGGCCTCATGGGAGATGCATCCGACAACATACCGGGCATCAAGGGAGTCGGCGAGAAGACTGCATTAAAGCTGCTTGCCGAATACGGCACGGTTGAAAACATCATAGAAAATGCCGACCGGCTGAAGGGAAAGCTCCGGGAACTCGTGCAAGCGGGCGCGGACCAGGCGCTGATGTCAAAGAAGATCGCCACGATCAAAACCGATGTTGCGCTTGCAATTAAGCTCGAGGATTGTGAGATTACGCCGATTGAGCAGACCGATGCAATACCGGTATTAAAGGAGCTGAAATTCGGGGCATTGCTCAAAAGGCTCGCCCCTTCGCAAGGCAGGGCCGAAGAAGAGCCGGAATCCGGCATCGATATTGAGATCATAACAGTCGACAATCTCGGGGACTTGGACGGTATTGTGCAGTCCATGGCCGGGGCGGATCCGACGGCGGTTGCGATTGCCGAAAACAGCATCAGGTTATCTGCGAACGGTAAGGAATATGTGTTGCCGCTTGCAGTGGATCTGCTGGGCCGCGGCTTCGAGCTGGATGACGCCGTAAAGACACTGCGGCCCTGTTTTGAGAGTGCAAACCCGAAGATCATGTTCGGTGCGAAGCATTGGCTGCACAGATGCCGCGAATACTGCATCGATATAAAAAACATCGAGGCCGATCTGATGATCGCGGCGAACCTGCTCAATCAAAAATCCGATACGCTTATCAATGTACTGAACCAGAAGGAAGGCGCGCCTGCAATCGCTTCTGCCATGCTGGATGTGTACGCGCGAATGAAGGAAGAGCTTTCTCGGCAAAAGCTGGATGTTTTGTTCCATGACATCGAGATGCCGCTTGTCGAGGTCATAGCCGATATCGAGGAAACCGGCTTCAAGGTCGATACCGGCGTGCTCAGGGAAATCGGGAACGACTTGGATGAAAGGATCGCGAAACTGACCGACTCCATTTACAAATCGGCGGGCGGTGAGTTTAATATCAATTCCCCGAAACAGCTTGGCGAGGTTCTGTTCGAGCGCTTGCGGCTGCCCGCCGTCAAGAAAACGAAAACCGGTTGGTCGACCGACTCCGAGGTGCTCGAAAAACTGGCCGAGGAGCATGAAATCGTGCCGCTGATCGAGGATTACCGCCAGCTTGCAAAGCTCAAGGGCACTTATATCGACGGCATGCTGCCGCTCGTGGACAAGCAGGGCAGGATCCACACCAAGCTGCACCAGGTCGGCACATCGACCGGGAGGTTGTCTTCTTCGGACCCGAACCTGCAAAACATACCGGTCAGGACGCCGGAGGGGCGATTGATCCGCAAGGCGTTCGTTGCGACGGACGACGATCATGTACTGGTCGACGCAGATTATTCGCAGATCGAACTGCGCGTATTGGCCCACATGGCCCACGATGATAATATGCTCGATGCGTTTATTAACGGAGCCGACATACACAGGCGCACGGCCTCGCAGGTCCTTGGGGTGCCGTTTGATGATGTCACACCGGAGATGCGTTCCTCGGCAAAAGCCGTAAACTTCGGTATTGTCTACGGAATCAGCGATTTCGGACTTGCACGCCAGCTCGGTATACCCAGAAGGCAGGCCGGCGATTTTATTGAAAAATATTTCGCCACGTTTCCCGGAGTCAGGGAATTTATGAATGCGCAGGTTGAATTTGCGAAAAAGCACGGCTATGTCAAGACCATGTATGAGCGACGCTGTTATCTGCCGACGATCAATTCAGGCAATTATACGCAGCGAAGCGGTGCCGCGAGAGTCGCAATGAATGCGCCGATCCAGGGTACAGCGGCCGATATCATCAAGATGGCCATGGTCGCAGTGCACAGAAGGCTGAAATATGAGGGACTGAAGGCACGGCTGATACTGCAGGTGCACGACGAGCTTATCATAGACTCCCCGAGGAATGAAAGGGAGCTTGTCGAGAAGCTGCTGGTCGAGGAGATGCAGCAGGTTGCTAAGCTCGATTGCCCGCTCATTGCCGAAGCTGCGTCGGGTGCAAGCTGGTATGAGGCAAAGTAATATGTATAAAATCGGTATAACGGGCGCGATCGCATCGGGCAAGAGCACAGCCGCACAGGCACTGCGCGAACTGGGGGCCCGGGTCTGGGACGCGGATCAGGTGCAGAGGGAAATCGTAAAGCCGCGCATGTCCGGATACCGTGCGCTGAAGGAAGCGTTCGGCGAAGCATTTTTCGATATGGCCGGGGAGCTTGACAGGAAAAAACTCGCCAATCTGATCTTCGGCGACAGCCGGGCGCGCGAAAAACTGAACAACGCGCTGCATCCGATCATCATAAGGGACATGGACGAAACATTCGGGCGTTGGGAGCAAGAAGGCGTCAAAATCGCATTTGCCGAGGTTCCGCTGCTGTTCGAGGCGGGTGTTGAGGACAGGTTCGATGAAATATGGTGCACATCGTGCGGAATCGATGTACAGATTCAAAGGCTGATGCAAAGGAACGGCCTGACCCGCGGCGAAGCGCTGGCAAGAATTGATGCACAGATGGACGACCGTGAGCGCAGAAGCCGTTCGAACAGGGTCATAGACACTTGCGGCTCCGCAGCGGAGCTCAAAGAATTCATGAAGGTATTGTATGGAGAGTTGCTGGATGAACTTAAATAACAGGGCTGTTCGATTTACAGCGATGATAATTATATTTATTTTGGCGGCGGGATTGTGCTCCTGCGGCAAGGAAGCCGGTACCGCCGCGGTTGCAACAGCGGCGCCCACGCCGGCCGCTACATCGGAGAAGACCGCGGACACCATCAATGTCGTGCTCCCGCCGGATGTGAATACCACAAATCCCTTTTTCGTAACGAGCCGGGATCTGCTGGGACTTTATCATTTGATATTCGAAACACTGATCACCACGAACGAGACAGGGCAGCCCATGTCCAACCTTGCGCAGACCTGGAGCGTCGACGAGACCGGCACCGTATGGACTTTCACGCTGCGTAGCGGCGTCTACTGGCACTATACCGGCAGGGAGTTCGAGGCAAAGGATGTCATATTCACACTTGACCTGATGGATCAGATCAAGGAAGATTCGATCCATTGCCAGGGCATGGGATATATCAGGAAATGGAAGGAAATCGATACGAAGACCGTGCAAATAACCACATATGAGCCATTTTACGGTGCGCTGTTTGCGATGGACTTCTTCATACTCCCGTATGACGTGGGCTATACGGTCGATCCGGCTGTCGGTCCGAATCTGCCGGTCGGGACGGGCCCGTATGTGCTGGCTGTTTATAGTCCGACAGAGAATATAACGCTTGAAACGAATCCGCAATGGTGGCAGGAAGCTCCGAAGGTCAAGAGGATTGTTGCTTTACCGTACGACGACAACTCAAGCGCGGTTTCAGCGCTCTCTTTAAGCCAGCTCGATGTGGTTCAGACCGACGACCTGACGGTATCGCAGATGCGGCAGCAGGGAAATATCAACACCTATGAATACACAACGATGTATTACGAGTTTTTGGCCCCCAATATCAACTCGGTGTACTTCCAGGATAAAAAGGTCAGGCAGGCGATCGCCTATGCACTGAACCGCGACGAAATCGTGTCGAATGTATACATCAACCATGCCATTGTCGTGGATACCCCGATACCTCCGACGTCGATGCTGTATGACGGAAAACAGTTGGAGTACGACCACAGCCTGGAGAATGCAAAGCGGCAGCTGATGCTGGCAGGCTGGCAGGATACGGACGGCGACGGCTGGCTCGATGTTTCGCCGGACGGAGTCGATATTGACTTTTCAATTGTGCTGCTGACCAACACCAACAATGAAGCCCCGCAGCGCTATGAGGCGGCGCTGCTGATTGAGGACCAGCTTGAGAAGGTCGGTATCAAGGTGACGGTAAGAGCGGAGCCGTGGGATGTATTCACCAAAATGGTGGAGGAGAGAAACTTCGATATGCTGCTTGCCGGGTGGTATATGAGCGACATACCGGATTTCAGATTCGCTTTAAGCAGCGGCGGCGCAAAAAACATCACAGGATATTCAAGCCAGATGATGGATGAACTGCTCGACAATATGATGAAACAGGGCACGCCGGAGAAACTGGTGAGCGCCGCAAATGCGCTTGCCGCGCAGATAACGGATGATGTTCCGATCATAAGCCTGTATTTTCGGACGCATACGCTTTTGACCAGGAGCAATATTACAAATGTGACCTTCGTCAGAGAGGAAAGCGCGTTTGAGAGTATACAGGATTGGAAGCTGAACTGATGTGAATTGGCAGATCGGCTGATGCAATAAAGATATTGACAAGGCATGCGGCTTTCAATATAATAATGCATACAGCCGAACGGCGAGCGAGAGTGGCGGAACTGGCAGACGCGCACGTTTAAGGGGCGTGTGGTTGTACCGTGCGGGTTCGATTCCCGCCTCTCGCACCAGGAAGAAACGGTAATTTTGCGACAGCAAGGCTACCGTTTTTTTACTGCATTTTTTCATATCTTTTCTTTAAAAAATTTAAGTCTGACAGCTATGCGGTGACAATTTGGCCACAGAAAGAGGTGCGCACGCGGGCAGATATGGTATAATATATTTATTATGCCATATATGAGGTGCACATATGAAGACATTTGATTTATGCCTTGCAGATGATTTCCGCGTGAAGCTGACCGCTTATATACAGGAGCCATCAGACGACCTGTCCAATGTTAAAAGAAAGCCCGCCGTACTCATTTTTCCCGGCGGCGGCTATGAATTCCTGTCCGACCGCGAGGCCGAACCGGTTGCTTTGCAATATGCGGCCGAAGGCTTCCAGGCTTTTGTGCTCAGGTATTCCATTCGGGAGCATCTGGCGGGATTTGCGCCGCTTAAGGATGCTTCGAATGCGATCGGTATGATTCGTGAGCATGCCGATGAGTGGCATGTCGAACCGGATCATATTGCGGTCTGCGGATTTTCCGCCGGCGGACATCTTGCGTGCGCCGTGGGGTTGTACGGCACGAACAGGCCCAATGCCGTAATACTCTGTTATCCTGCGATTGATATTGGGCGCAAGGAAGATCTCATGGAGTGGGAGAGGATGCACCCCGATTCAGCCATTAACCGACTGTTTGTTCCGGAGGAGAAACTGGACAAGCTTTCGCTGCACAAGCATGTCGGTCCCGATGCACCCCCTGCGTTTATATGGCATACATTTGAAGATTCACTGGTGCACATCAGCCATACCGTGAAGCTTGTATACGCCTATACCGAACAAAATGTACCGTTTGAGTACCATGTGTTCCAGACAGGTTCGCACGGCCTGTCGCTTGCAAAACCCATAACCGCTGACGGCAACAAGGGCTTAGCCGACAGGCGCGCCGCCGAGTGGTTTGATATGAGCGTGGAATGGCTCAGAATCCAATTCGGGCAGGTTCCGCTAGATCACTAGGTTTTTCCTGTTTCCCGCCAATGGAGTTGGTTCATCCCTGCCCGGCAGACGGCTTGCGGGCTCGGGGTTATGAAACAATGCTAATAATATTTTTTCCCGTTCATCTCAGCCTGCAGATGATCGAGCGCCTCGCCGAAGCGCTGGAAGTGCACAATCTCGCGCTCACGCAGGAAGATAAGTGGGCCGATCACATCCGGGTCGTCGCACATCTTGATCAGGTACTCGTATGTTGCCTTCGCTTTTTGCTCGGCGGCCATATCCTCGTGCAGGTTCGCGACGGCATCCTCCATCGACTGTATCGCAGCGGCGGAAAAAGGCTCTCCATCCGCCGACGACGGATAGACCCCGCTCCCATGGTCGCTGTAGTATGAACCGGCGCCTGCCGCCCTGATCTGCTCCGGAGTCGCGCCCTTTAAAAGCTGCCTGACCATAGTGCCGACCATCTCCATGTGGCCGAGCTCCTCGGTGCCGATATCGTTGAGCACGGCTTTGGTCATTTCTGTCGGCATCGAGAAGCGCTGCGACAGATAACGCAGCGAAGCCCCGAGCTCACCGTTCGGCCCTCCGTATTGGGAGGCTATCAATATGGCCATCCTCGGATCGGGGTTTTTAATATGGATCGGATGCTGCAATGCCTTTTGGTACAGCCACATTTAATAATCACTCCTCTCCCAGGGCCAGGGATTTGCTGTCCAGCTGAACGGCAGCTTGGCATCGGACCACCCGAAATTGAGTACAGGGCCGTATGCCTCTTCATACTCATCTTTCAGCGTTCTGAGCTCTCTGCCGAGGCTGTTGTACAGCATCAACGCCTGGCTGTCCCCGGGATGCGTGTCAAGGTACAGGTTCAGATCCACACAATTGAATAGCAAAGCACACAATTGATTATATAGAATCGACTGGTCGAGCGGTATGGATGTTTCTTCGGGTCCGCTCCACATTCGGCGGCCGGCATTGTATAGATCTTCGAATTTGGTGCCCCGCTCAAGCGCCATGTAAGGGTCGTACAGCCTGCCCATTTGCTTTTGCGTCGGTACATAGGCTCGCACCAATACACCGGTACCTGAATCCGGATTGGCATCTGGATTGCTTTTGTCCATAGCGGGTATGCTCCTTTGGTCATGGATTTCTTACTATAGCTTATGATACCGGAAAGGCAACGGTGATATCGTTTTTGACGTATGCGAGCACCTGCTTAAGAAAGGAACGGCATGGATTGAATCCATGTGAAAATAAAAAAGGACGGGAGCGTTTCCCGTCCTTGAGTATTTGTGAACTGCGATTACTCTCCCGCGGCCTTATGTACCATTTCCTGATGCGCCGAGTCCACAGCATTGTTGATGTGCGTCCTCGAGTTCAGGAAGTGTATGCAAAAGTGCCCGTCAAAGTCGTTGTCCTTGATGCTCTCCGAGCTGTGCGGCTGTCCGTTCATGGAGGCGGCAATTTTGTAGCCGTCTATCTCAACAACGATCGCGCGCCTGTTCCAGCTCCATTCGCCTCCGTAGGCTTCCTTCATGGCCGCCGTATCTTTTGACGTCAGCGGTTCGCTGTCCGCATGGTTGGTTCCGCCGAATCGCTTGACCTGGAATGTTATGCCTGTCTCGACGTCAATGACCCTAGCGGTTTCTCCGCGGCTGAATATTGATGAAACCGTGTCCCACCAGTCCAAAAGTTTGCCTGTTCGTGTTGAAGATCTGCTTGCGCTTGAGCCGGATGATGAGGAAGAGGATACCTTCTTGACCTCCTCAACGGGCCTTCTTTTTGCTGCGTTGCTGAACAGCACACGGGATGTCTCCTCGCCCAGAACGCCGTCCGTGGGCAGGCCGTTCTCCTTCTGGAAATCTTTCAGCGCTCTTTCCGTGTACTCGCCGAAGAAGTTTGTTATCTTATAATTGTAATATCCCAAGTCGGCAAGGCGGAGCTGCAAGGATATAACATCATCGCCCTCGTCATTTTCCTGAAGAAAAGGATCGCCGGCGTCTTCATTTGCTTCATTGGTTTCGTCGGCATACGCGCCTGGAAACAGCATGGATGAACCTATCAGTATTGCAAAAAAGAATACCAAAATCCTGCGTTTCATTAAACATCACCCTCCATGATTGGTATTATATCACGGTATTGGAAAAATGTAAAGTAAACGTAATAAATTATTAATATATTTAATTGCTTTTATCGTAAGCCTTCTGCACCATCGATTGATGTTCGCTGTCAACGATGCTTGTGCCGTGTGTTTTGGATTTCAGGAAATGAATGCATACCTGTCCGTCCATATTGTTGCCCTTTACCGTTTCGTAACCGTGGGGTTGCCCATTGGTGGAGCCGGCGATCCACTCGCCGTCGATTTTTACGATGACAGCCCTCCGCTCCCAGCTCCATTCGCCGCCGTAGGTTTCAAGGAGTTTTCTGGTATCGTCTGCCGTCGTGGGCTCGACATCGGCATGGTTGTGTCCGCCGACCATTGTAACATTGTATGTAATCCCGGTATCCACGTCATATACTTTGGCTGTCTCCCCGCGCGTAAAGATTTTATCGACATAGCCGAACCAGTTGCGAAGGTGCGCCTTCGGCATCGACGAGGACGAGCTGCTCTTCGGCTGTTCCTTTACGACCTCCTTGACCGGGCGGCGCTTTGCCGCGTTGCTGTATAGCAAACGATAGGTTTCTTCTCCGAGGACTCCGTCGGCGGATAGATTGTTGACCTTCTGGAATTCCGCCAGGGCTTTCTTTGTGTATTCCCCGAAAAAGTTTGTGATTTTATAATTAAAGTACCCAAGATCCAGAAGACGCAATTGCAGCAGCAGGACCGCATCGCCCGTATCGTTTTCTTTCAGTACCGTAAAACCAGCCTCTCCGGCAGACGATGAGTCCCCGGATTCATCCGCAAACGCAACAGGCATTGCTGCGGACAGATTTGTTATAATAAGTACGGTTAACGATACGGCAAATATGATTTTTACAAGCTTTTTAGACATAATTCTCCAAGCCTCACGCATTGATTATAACAACTAAAAAGTCTGTTGTAAATATATCGTAATATATCGTTAACATGTTTGCATCAGGTATTATATGTATATCCATATCAACTATTATGTAATACTTACCTGGAGCGGGCCGTCAGGCATATAATTAATGAAATGGGTGTCATATATACATATTTATTTGTAACTTCAAATTATTTCTTATATAATCTTTGTAGATAACGAATAGCAAGGAGTCTATGATGTGGAAGATTGCCGTTGACGCTATGGGAGGGGATCACGCACCCGAGCAGATTATAAAGGGAGCCCTGGATGCGCTGTCTGATAACAGCGATATCGAAATTATATTTACCGGCAGCAGGGATGTTATTAAAAAGTACGGTGTAAAAGAAGATAACCGGGTAAAGATTATTAATACGACGCAGGAAATATCCAACAACGAGGATGCATTGAAGGCGATCAGGGAAAAGAGCGACTCTTCTCTGATCGTAGGTCTGAACCTGGTCAAGTCCGGGGATGCCGATGCATTTATCACCGCCGGGAGTACGGGCGCTTTCATGTCGGGAGCGCTGTTCAATGTCGGCAGGATCAAAGGGATACACAGGCCGGCGCTTGCTCCGATTCTGCCCACCAAGACGGGCAGAGCCATACTCATCGACTGCGGCGCCAATGCCGACGTCAAGGATGAATACCTTGCGCAGTTTGCTCTGATGGGTTCGGTGTATATGGAGAATGTTCTCGGCGTTAAAAATCCCAGGGTCGGGCTTGTCAATATCGGCGCGGAAGAGAAGAAGGGCAACGAGCAGTACCGCAGGGTGCACCAACTGCTCAAAAACACACCCGACATCAACTTCATCGGCAATGCCGAGGCCCGCGACTGCCTGGCGGGAGTGGCCGACGTGCTCGTATGTGACGGCTTTACCGGAAATATACTGCTCAAATCCACCGAGGGCACCGCGAACTACATCATGGGCTTGCTCAAGGCAGAGCTTACGAAGAATCTATTCCGAAAACTTGCGGCATTGACGTTGAAGGGAGCATTCAAAGCAATCAAGGGCAGCCTAGACTACAGGGAGTATGGCGGAGCGCCGCTGCTGGGTATCAACGGATGCGTGATCAAGGCTCATGGCTCATCCAATGCATATGCTTTTTCCAAGGCTGTGGAACAGGCTATTAATTACCTTGACGGCAATGTCGCCGGAGTGATAAAATCTCGAATAGAAAACATGTAATCAGGGAGGGTAAGATGGTATTTGAAACTGTACGTTCGGTTATTGCCGAGCAGCTTGGTATTGATGAAGAAGTCATAACGATGGAAGCGTCTCTGACGGAAGATCTGAAAGCCGATTCCGTGGATGTCGTCGGCATCATCATGAATCTCGAGGCAGAGTTCGGCATCGAGTTCCCCTATGACGATCTTGAAAAGATCGTAACGGTCGGCGATGCAGTCAGGTACATAGAGGGGAAATCATAAGTTGAATATTACGCGCCTATTGCTTTTAGTAGGCGTATTTATTTTACTCTTCAAGTTCGTATGGGTGTGATGATTTGGTAGCGTTTGAAGCGGCCATAGGATATCATTTCAATAACAGGAGCTTGCTGAAAAGAGCGCTGACACATTCTTCCCATACCGCCTCCTGTGCCGCGGATCAGTCCAACGAGCGCCTGGAGTATCTGGGCGACGCCGTGTTGGAGCTCATCGTTACGCATGAGCTTTTTTCCAATTACGCGGAATTTTCCGAGGGCAAGATGACCAGGATACGGGCAGCCGTGGTGTCGGAAGCCCCGCTTGCGGAAATCGCGCGCATGCTGCGCCTGGGCGATTACCTGCTGCTCGGAAAGGGCGCTGAAAAGATCGGCGTCAGAGAAATCGACTCGGTGCTTTCGGATGCAATGGAAGCGCTGATCGGCGCGGTGTATCTGGATGGCGGTTTGACTGCGGCGCGTGAGTTTGTGCTGCCCAAGCTGTCCAAGGCCATAGCCGATGCGGTCAGGGAAGGCGGCTTCAGGCGCGATTACAAAACGCGGCTGCAGGAACACTTGCAGGTCTCCGGCCCGGTGGATCTCCGGTACCAGATCGTAGCCGAGTCCGGCCAGCCGCACAGCAAGGTATTTGAAGCACGTGTCGTGCTTGACAACAGGGAGCTCGGAAGGGGACGCGGCGTCAGTAAAAAAAGCGCGGAGCAGCAAGCCGCGCATATGGCGCTGAAACAACTGGGACAACCGTAAAGAGGTTTCATATCGATGTCTGAACAAAAACCGGACTTTTTTCATAAGCTGTGGCAATATATTGCCGATTCATTTAAAATCGTAGTCAAATACTTTTTCGGCAAATCATTGGCCTCGCTGTTTATCGGCGCTGTGTTTTTCGCGGTCATGGCATTACTCGGAATTAAATACGGCGTAGTCATGGGAATCGTAACCGCGATACTTAATATGCTCCCGGTGATCGGCCCCCCGGTTGCTGCGATCATATGCGCGCTGATCGCCGTCTTCCAGCAGCCTGTCTATGCTTTGTATGTTGTGATAGCCTCTGTCTTGCTGCAGGCTGTGGACCAATGGGTGCTGACCCCGGTGTTCGTAGGAAACACGGTCAAGCTTCCGCCTGTCATCGTTTTACTGGCACTTCTTGTCGGCGGTGCGCTGTGGGGCCCGGTCGGCATCATTATTGCAGTTCCGATCGCCGGAATGGTTCGCTTGTTCTACGACATGTTCTTAAAGAAGAATGCCGCTGCAGCAGCCCAAGATACGGAAAATCATCCATCCGAACCTGATAATCAAAATAAACTTGAATAAATACAGATACGTTTTCGCAATTTGATTGTTGCCATGCATTCCATATTTGGTATAATTAATCTGGTAATGCCGCTATATATCGCGGATAATTCGCTTGCAAGGATGTAAAAATTGAAACTGAAAAAACTTGAGCTCTACGGCTTCAAATCCTTTGCCGACAGGGTTGAGATCGACTTTGACGAGGGTATCACCGGAGTCGTGGGACCCAACGGCAGCGGGAAGAGCAATATCGGCGACGCAATGCGCTGGGTTCTGGGCGAGCAGAGCGCCCGCTCTCTTCGCGGAGCCAAGATGCAGGACATCATATTCAACGGCACCGACGACCGGCGCCCGCAGGGGTACTGCGAGGTCACGCTAGTGCTCGACAACTCCGACAGAAAATTGCCGATCGAGTTCAGCGAGGTTTCGGTAGGCCGGCGATATTACAGAAGCGGCGAGAGCGAATACTATATCAACCGGTCCGCATGCAGGCTCAAGGATGTTATCGACCTTTTCAGGGATACCGGGATCGGCCGCAAGGGGTATTCGATCGTAGGACAGGGCCAGATCGATGAAATACTCAGCCACAAGGCCGAGGACAGGCGCGATGTATTCCATGAGGCGGCAGGCATCATGAAGTACCGTGCCAGAAGGGATGAAGCGCAGCGCCGCCTTGAGACGACCAGAGGCAACCTCCAAAGACTCGAAGATATCATTGAGGAAATGGAGCGGCAGCTTCGCCCGCTGCAGAGGCAGGCGAAAAATGCGCACCGGTACATCGAGCTGCAGGACAGGCTCAAGGACATCGAAATCAACCTGTTTTTACGTGAGTATGATAAGCACAACAACAGCATCGAGGAAACCAGCCGTAAGATATCGGATGCCGAAGCCTCGATTGGACAGAGCCGCAGGCTGAGCGAGGAGCTTGAGCAAAAAATAGCCGAGCTTTCCGGCAGGTATGAGCAGGAGCAAATCAATACCGAAACCATGCGCACACAGGTCGAGGAGCTGCACAGGGGCATCGATTACAAGATGGGCGAGGAAAGGCTTCTTCAGGAGCGCATCATATATATCGAGCAGACCCGCATGCGCCTTGAGGGGGAGGCCGATTATGACTTGAAGCGCGCGCAGGAACTGCTCAAAGAAGCGGAGGAGCTTTTTTCGGCGCTCGAAGCAAGCGAGCTCGAGCAGCAGACGCGCAGGGAAGACATTGCGGCGCGTGAACAGGGTATTAGGGATCTGCAGCAGAAGCTTGACGACAGCCAAAGGGAGCTGGATGAGAAGAAGGAAGCCGTTTACAGCAAAATCAACGCTATGTCCGATGTGAAAGCGGCCGTATCCAGATACAGCGCGATGCTGGAAGCGCTGCAGGGACAGCTTGACGGCTTAAATGAAAACCTCGATGCGTATGCAAGGCAGGATGAGATCTTTGCGGACGCGGGCCGGGAGATCGAGTCAAGGCTCGGCAGCTTGAATGCCTCGCTGAAAGAGCTGCAAAGCGCCATCAACGAGACTGCCTCGCGCATGAACGAAATGCGTGAGCGGGAGCGCAAAGCTCTGGAGCAGCAGCGCGGCCTAGAGAATGAGCTTCAGTCGGCACAGGCAAGGCACCGGATGCTGATCAGCATGCAGAATGAGCACGAAGGCTTCAGCCATGCGGTCCGATACCTGCTCGGCAGCCCGTCGGCTAAAAATATTGTCGAGGGTGTTGTTGCCGAGCTGATCGAGGTGCCGCAGGAATATGTGCAGGCCGTCGAGACAGCGCTCGGCTCGGCCATGCAGAATATCGTCACGAAGACCGACGACGATGCCAAAGCGCTGATCCGGATGCTGCGGCAGAGCAACGCCGGAAGGGCTACCTTCCTGCCGATGAGTTCGATGTCGGGGCACCGCCTGGCCGGTGCCGACCGCCGCATACTCAGCAATCCCGGATGCATCGGGGTTGCCGCCGAGCTCATACACTGCAAAGACAAGTACTCGGAAATCATATTTAACCTGCTGGGCAGGACGATCGTCTGCAGGGATCTGGATGCGGCGACCGCGCTTGCCAGGGAAAGCGGATTCAAATACAAATTTGTGACCTTAAAGGGCGACGTAGTCAATGCCGGCGGCTCCATGGCCGGCGGAAGCCTGCGCTCCAACAGCGTCAGCCTGCTTGGCAGGCAAAGCGAGATTGACCAACTGGCTGCTCAGATTGCCGGCATCAATGCCGAGCTGGAGGCATACCGCAGAAGCTCGAACGCATTGGCGGAAGACATTCTTCAGCTGGAGGCAAAGATTTCAGCAGATACCGAAAGGCTCAACGAGTGCAGGATAACGATTGCCCGTGAAAACGAGCGCAGGGACAAGCTCGCAGACAGCGTAGCCCAACACAATCAGAAGCGAGGCGAAACGCTGCAAAGCATAGAAAGAATCAACAGCAACATACAGGATGTGCAGGAATCCATCAGGCAGTCCGAAAACTCGATGGGCGACATCGGCAGCGAAAATGACAGCATCCGCGAGCAAATACAAAGGAGCCAGGCCGACATCAACCAAAAAAGAGAGGAACTGGACTCACTGGTCGAGCACCTGAACAACATGAAGCTCGCTTTGGCAGCGGACACCAGGGAGCGGCGCTCGCTGCGCGACAAGGCGGAGTCGCTTAAGCGCGACGCGGATCGCTTGAAACGAAGCGCGCAGGATAAGATCGACCAGAGCAATCTGGAGAAAGACCATATCGCGCAGCAGGAGAAGAACCGCGCGGACAATACCGGCAGCATTGAGAATGACACACTGCGGCTTTCCGAACTCGAACAGGAGCTGCAGGATCAGATCGCAAGGCGAGAAGAGATCAACAGGCAGCTATCGGAACTAAAAAAGCAGCAGTCGTCCGTACGCGAACAGTTGGAGGATTTGAACGAAAGAAAGCACGGCCTAGAGCTTGCAGTCCAGCAAAAGAAGCTCGAGCTCGAGACCATGCAAAACCGGATATGGGACTATTACGAGCTTACCTACGGCGGTGCGCTTGCGCTTTACCGTGAAGATTTCTCACCGGAGGGCGTCCATGAAGAAATCGAAGATATCCGCCGCAGACTCCGCGCCATGGGAACCGTGAATGTCAACGCGGTCGAGGATTACGCCGAACTCAACGAGCGGTACACCGTCCATGTCACGCAGCGCGACGACCTCGTCAAGGCGGAAAACGACCTTCTTGGCATCATCGAAGATCTCAACCGGAACATGAAGAAAGTATTCACGACGGAATTTGAGAGCATCAACGAGTACTTCAAGGAGACATTCAAGAAGCTGTTCAACGGCGGCAGGGCGCACCTGGAACTGTCCGACAAAGAAAACATACTCGAGAGCGGCATCGAAATCGTCGCGCAGCCGCCCGGAAAAAAGCTGCAGCTTTTATCGCTCCTGTCCGGCGGGGAAAAGGCGCTGACCGCGACCGCGCTGCTCTTTGCGATGCTAAAGCACAGGCCGTCGCCGTTCTGCGTGCTCGATGAGATCGAGGCGGCGCTCGATGATGCGAATTTGGGCAGCTTTGCGGGCATATTAAAGGAGTACGCCGAGAACACGCAGTTCGTCGTCATTACGCATCGCAAGCCGACCATGGAGAGCTGCGACACGCTGTACGGCGTCACGATGAAGGAAAAAGGCGTATCAAAAATGATATCGGTCAGGATATCCGACTACGCATAGGGTGATCTGATGCAGGGATTTTTCGGAAAGCTGAAAGATGGAATGGAAAAGACGCGCGGCAAAATCGCCGGGCGTATACAGGAGATCTTCAGCTATTATAGGAATATCAATGACGAGTTTTTTGACGACGTCGAGGATGTATTGGTATCCTCGGACATCGGCGTCGACACGTCGGTTTTTCTGGTCCGGGAGCTCCGGGAAGCACTGAAGCAGGAAAAGACCGGCGACCCGGAAAGGGTATATGCGGCGCTCCGGAGCATCATAGCCGCCCAGATGGATACCGAGCCGCTCGAGCTATCGCCGCCGTCGGTGGTGCTGATGGTCGGTGTAAACGGCACCGGTAAAACGACGACCTGTGGCAAGCTTGCTCATATTTATAAATCCAGGGGCAAAAAAGTAATGCTCGCGGCGGCTGACACCTTCAGGGCCGCCGCAATTGAGCAACTGTCGGAATGGGGGGCGCGCAATGGGATCGAGGTCATTCGCCAGAGCGCCGGTTCGGACCCCGCCGCCGTCGTATTCGACGCGGTCGGCGCAGCGCGATCCAGAAAGGCCGACCTGTTGATATGCGACACTGCGGGCAGATTGCACAATAAAAAGAACCTGATGAACGAGCTGTCAAAGGTTCGGCGGGTCATAGAATCCAACTGGCCCGAAGCACAGGTCGAGACATTGCTGGTGCTCGACGCAACAACCGGCCAGAATGCGATTTCCCAGACAAAGGAGTTTTTGCAGAGCTGCAGTGTTACAGGCATCGTGCTGACCAAGCTTGACGGCACCGCGAAGGGCGGCGTCGCCATCGCAATCAAGCGTGAGACGGGGATCCCGGTGCGCTTTGTCGGAGTCGGCGAGGGCATCGACGATTTGCAGGAGTTCAGTGCCGACGAGTTTGCGCGGGCTATCATATAAGCAGTAAAGTAAAAAAGCTTGACACCATGATAATTTGATATATAATGTACAGAGTAAAGGGTAAAGCCTTTACTCTTTTGTATAAAGTGCGCCGTAATCAACAGATTTACCCTCGCCCATTTCATAGGGGAGGGTAGGGTGAGGGCCGATGGATAAAAACATACGCATCAACTGGCTGCTTGATTTCTACGGCCCGCTGTTGACGCAAAGGCAGCAGGCGGTTATGGAAATGCACTATTCTGACGATATGTCGCTTGCCGAGATTGCGCAGAGGCTCGATATCAGCAAACAGGCGGTGCACGATGCGGTACGCCGCTCGGAGATCCAGCTCGAGGAATATGAGTCGCTGCTGGGCCTGATGGCTCAGTTTACCGTGATCAAGCGGGTTTTGATCGGTATGAAGAGCAAGGCAGCCTCGGGCGCATCGGGGATTGCTGACGACATCGATGCTCTTTTAAGGATACTGGAGGGTTAGCATTGGCTTTTGAAGGGCTGAACCAAAAGCTTTCGGAGATATTCAAGAAGATAACGTCGCGCGGCAAGCTGACCGAGGCCGACGTCAAGGCCGCAATGCGTGAGGTGCGCCTTGCGCTGCTGGAAGCCGATGTCAACTTCGCGGTCGTCAAGGAGTTCATAGCAAATCTGACCGAGCGTTGCGTGGGCAGCCAGGTCATGGAGAGCCTGACGCCCGGACAGCAGGTCATCAAGATCGTGAACGAGGAGCTGACGGCGCTGATGGGCGGGGCCCGCGCTAAACTCGATTACGCACCGAACCCGCCGACCGTCATCATGCTGTGCGGACTTCAGGGTGCGGGCAAGACGACAATGGCGGCAAAACTGGCAAAGCTCATGCGCGAACGCGATTCGAAGAGGCCGATGCTTGCGGCGCTGGATATCTACAGGCCTGCGGCGATCAAGCAACTGCAGGTGGTCGGCGGCCAGGTCGGTGTGCCGGTGTTTGAGATGGGAACGCAGGACCCGGTCAAAACAGCCAAACAGGCATTGAACGAGGCGCGCAGGGACGGACGCGATGTACTGATACTCGATACGGCAGGCAGGCTGCATATCGATGAGGAGCTCATGGATGAGCTTAAGAAGTTAAAGCGCGAGCTTAAGCCCGACCATATACTGTTTGTGGTCGATGCGATGACCGGCCAGGATGCGGTCAATGCGGCAAAGAGCTTTGATGAAGCGCTGGATATCAGCGGCGTGATACTGACAAAGCTCGACGGCGATGCGCGCGGAGGCGCTGCGCTGTCGGTGCGCAGGATTACCGGAAAACCGATCGTTTATGCAGGTGTCGGTGAGAAGCTCGACGATATCGAGCCGTTCCATCCGGACAGGATGGCTTCCCGTATACTCGGCATGGGCGATGTGCTGACATTGATCGAGAAGGCGCAGAGCAGTTTCGATGAAAAGAAGGCCATAGAGCTCGAGCGCAAGATGAAGTCGGCATCCTTTACGCTCGGGGATTTCCTCGATCAGTTTGCGCAGATGGAGAAGATGGGCGGCGTATCGGCGATGCTGTCGATGCTGCCGGGTGCCGGAAAAATCAATCCGGACGACGTGGATGAAAAGCAGATGTCGAGGATGCGTGCCATTATAGAGTCGATGACTCAGTATGAGCGCACAAGGCCCGAGGTGCTGAACGCTTCGCGCAAACGCAGGATAGCCGCCGGCAGCGGCACGCAGGTGCAGGACGTCAACAGGCTCTTAAAGCAGTTTGAAATGTCCAAAAAGATGATGAAGCAGTTTTCGGGCAAGGCAAGGCGCGGCATGCCTTTTAAATTGCCGTTCTAGATTTGCTTATACCGCCTGAACTTTTCAGGCGTTATAGATATAAAAAGTGGAGGAAACATATGGCAGTTAAACTTAGACTTAAGAGAATGGGTGCAAAAAAGAAACCCTTCTATCGTATCGTAGCGGCGGACACAAGGTCTCCGAGGGACGGCAGGTTTATCGAGCAGATCGGTTATTATAATCCTGTAAGCGATCCTGTCGAGCTTAAGATCGACGCAGAAAAAGCTGAAAAATGGCTCAAAGCGGGCGCGCAGCCTACCGATACGGTCAGAGCCCTTCTGAAAAAGAACGGCATGATTTAATTGGCGGTGTATTATGCAAAGAGTTAAGGAATTGGTTGAATACATTGCAAAGTCGCTGGCCAGCAAGCCCGAGGAAGTGTCCGTGGCACTCAAGGAGAAGGACCGCGCGGTCATCATAGAGCTGCGTGTTTCACCCGACGACATGGGCAGGATCATCGGCAAAGCCGGAAGAACCGCGCGCGCTCTGCGCACGGTGGTACGCTCGGCCACATCCAACGCTAAGAAAAAGTACTCTGTGGAAATACTGGATTGACGGATTTGGAAAAGCTCCTTGAAATCGGCGTAGTCGTAAAGCCGCAGGGCGTGAAGGGCGAGTTGAAGGTCATGCCGTACGCAGACAGGCCCGAGGACTTGCGGGATGTCCGGAGCGTGTTTTTGGACGGTGCCGATATTGCGGTGGAATCCTTCCGGCACGACGGCAAAATGGCTTATTTCAAGCTCTCCGGCATAGACACGAGGGACGCTGCCGAAGCGCTGAGGGGCAAAACCATGCTGGCCGATATGCGCAGCGCTTATGAGTTGCCCGAAGGAAGGCACTTTATCGTGGACATCATAGGCTGCGAAGTAGTCGACACGGCGGGAAGCCGCATCGGTACAGTGACCGAAGTGCTGCAGGGAGTCGCGCAGGATGTTTATACCGTAAAGACGCAAAACGGAAGCTTTATGATGCCTGTGGTGGATGTCGTGGTCAAGGATATCGATACAGCCGCACGGAAAATCACCGTTGATGAAAACCGCCTGAAGGAAGTTTCGTTGTATGAGGATTAGCATACTGACGTTGTTTCCCGGAATCATCGAGCCCTATATCGAATCAAGCATTGTCAAGAAGGCGCGGGATGCTGGTAAACTGACAGTCGAGCTCTTCAATATACGCGATTATTCCAGCGACAGGCACCGCTGCGTCGATGATTACCCGTTCGGCGGCGGAGCCGGGATGGTCATGATGCCCCAGCCGATCTTTGACTGCGTAAGGGATGTAAAGACAAGGCACGAAAAGCCCTGCAAGGTTGTATTCATGTCTCCGGCTGGCAGGCGCCTCGACAACAGGGTTGCGCGCGAATTCGCAGGAGATGAGGGTTTGATCATACTGTGCGGGCATTACGAGGGCGTCGACCAGCGGGTCATAGACAATCTGATTGACGAGGAAATATCGATCGGCGACTATGTACTGACGGGCGGAGAGCTTGCGGCAATGGTTTTCATGGACGCAGTGGTCAGGTTCATACCGGGTGTTCTCGGCAACGAAAACGCGCACGACGAGGAGTCCTTTGAAGACGGACTGCTGGAATATCCGCAGTATACGCGGCCTGCCGACTTTGAGGGGCTCAAGGTTCCTGATGTGCTGCTTTCCGGCCATCACGAAAACATCGGAAAATGGCGCAGACGGATGCAGATACGAAAGACCCTGCAGGCAAGACCCGATCTGCTCGAAAAGGCGGGGCTGTCCGGGCAGGACGCCGAAACCGCAAGCAATTTTCCCGGAGATACCGGGCAATGCGATGGAAGGAATTAATTCTTGATATAAATACCAAGCTTTGCTATAATATTATACGCTGTGTACAAAAACGGAGCCGGAACCGGCTGCCGAAAAATAAACGGGCGGTCCTCTGCCGATAAACCCTGGGCATGAACGTCTATGACAACATTAGGAGGAAAGGCAAAATGATTGATATAAAGGCATTGGAGCAGGAACAGTTGAAGACGGATGTTCCTGAGTTCTCCTTGGGAGACACCGTAAGGGTAAACGTAAAGGTTGTAGAGGGAAACAGAGAGCGCATACAGGCCTTTGAAGGTATTGTAATTTCAAGAAAAAACGGCTCGATCAAGGAATCATTCACGGTACGCAGAGTTTCCTACGGAATCGGAGTCGAGCGCACATTCCCGGTGCATTCTCCGCGAATTGACAGCATCGAAATCGTAAGGCGCGGCAAGGTCCGCAGGGCGAAGCTTTATTACCTTAGGGAACGCTCCGGCAAGGCCGCAAAAATCAAAGAGAGCAACAAAAGATAATAAAACAGGCTGCGTAATGCGGCCTGATTTTATGATTAGCAAAACAAAGCCATGTTCCAATATAATTTCGCCGCGTTTGGCAAAATGTTGTATAATGGACATGATGATTTGAAGTTAAGGAGGGTTTTATATGAGTAAAACTTTTTTGGTAGAAGTATCGGCAAGACATGTCCATCTTGACCGCAGCGCATTGGACGCGCTGTTCGGCAGCGGATATGAACTTACAAATAAAAGGAATCTTTCACAGCCCGGCGAGTTTGTATGCGAAGAGCGCGTCGATGTCATCGGACCCAAACGCACGCTTGCGGATGTCGCAATACTCGGCCCCACGCGCGCAAAGAGCCAGGTAGAGGTTTCCCTGACCGATTGTTATACGCTCGGTCAGATCGCGCCGGTCCGCGAATCGGGCGATGTCGCGAATTCGCCGGCCATAAGGCTCAAAGGCCCCAAGGGCGAGATCGAGTTAAAAGATGGGCTTATTGTCGCAAAGCGCCATCTGCACATGACGCCGGAGGATGCGGCCGAGTTCGGAGTCGAAGACAAGCAGATCGTTTCGGTCGCCGTAGAGACTTCGCGCCCCGTCGTATTCTGCGATGTTCTTGTAAGGGTGTCGCCGAAATATACGCTGTCCATGCATGTTGATACCGACGAAGGCAACGCCGCTTTTATAGGACGCGCTGGCTGCGAGGGTAAAATCGTATAGATCCGCGCCCGTTGTAATGCGGTATGTCATGGCTGCCGTATGGAATATCTGTGAATGCATATTTGCCTTGACACGGTATGACGGATGTGTATCATAAATGTATAATATATCTTATGATAAAAGGTGAGAGGTAGCAATGCCGGTTAAAAGCGATTTTAAGGTAGTCGGAAAGAGATTTTTGATATCAGCGCCCAGAGGTTTGGATTTGCTTCCTGGAAGATTGGTACGCAAAATGGTAAAGAGCCTTGAACGCCAGTATGAGATATGCGAATATTCGCTTGTCAAGGGCCACCGCGCAGCCGATGCCATGGAGGATGTCGTGGGGAAAGTGGAGCTGCAGGGCGGGATGGGATCCTGGCTGTTCGGTACCCAGCCCATTGTCGTGTTCCAGAAGCTTCATCCGAGCATCTACCAGCCTGATTTCATACAGCTCAGCGAAGATGAGATCATGGATTTCCAGAGCCGCCTGCCTGATGAAGAGCCGTTTATCAAAGAGGACTTTACACTGTCTATGCCTGCGGATTATTATCTTGCGGTATCGAACAATATGAAGAAGCTGATCAAAATACTGGGCCATTTAAAGCTTGACGGCTTCGACGCATTCCAGGAGGCCATCCGGAAACTGAGTACGGCTGCGATCGTCATATACGATGAGGCGGACATGTTTGTCGAATACAACGACGATGCATTCCCGGCCCATCTTACCGAGGATGTCGAGGAGTGGCTGAACGCACCCGAAGAGGTCGACGAACTGGAATTCTAGTTCAAGAATCACAAAGCCGGTTTTACCCGGCTTTTTTATTTCACTATATTTTATTGGCCGAGAAGCCTTCGCCGAGCACCTCGCTGACATTGGAGACGATAACAAACGCACGGTCGTCGATATTCTTGATGATCATTCTGGATTTGGCGATCTCGTTGCGTCTGACCACGCAAAGCAGCACATTTTTTTCATTGCCGCTGTACATGCCCTTGCCCGGAAGCATCGTGACACCCCTGCCGACCTTGTTCAGCAGCCCGTCCGATATCTCCGCGGCATGATCGGATATGATCATCAGCGCTTTTGCCGAATTGATTCCGACCTGTACGAAATCCATCGCGCGGGCTGATATAAACAGTGTAATGATTGCGTAAAGCGCCATCATGGGTTCAAAGAATATGCCGGCGGCGGCAACCACAATAAAGTCAATGGCAAACAGTATCCACGCAACCCTGATGTGCGGGAACCAGCTGTTAAGCAGCATGGCGGCAAGGTCCGTGCCGCCGGTTGTAGCGCCGGAGCGCAGCACCAGGCCGAGCCCGGCGCCCATCATGACGCCTCCGTATATGCAGGACAGCAGCATATCCGAGGAGATGCCGTCCAGCAGCCATTCGGGTATCGGCACCAGGTCGATGATCAGCGACATCAGTATGGTCGATACGAAAGTGCCGAGCATGAACCGCACACCGTACTTGTGCCAGCCCATGATGAAAAGCGGCAGGTTGATCAGTATGATTCCGACGCCTACCGGGAAATCGAACAATACATGCAGTATTGTCGCAATGCCGGAAACTCCGCCCGGCGCTATTTCGTGGGGTATAAAAAAGATGCTGAATGAAAACGCAGTGAGCACAGTCCCGGCGATAATAAACAACCAATCAAAAAATTTCTTCATCATATTTTGCACCATAAGGCTTGTTCAACATTTCCGTGAAAAGCATCCCCATGGATCTGGGGATGCCGGTTCTTTTACTCATTACGGTCTGACAATTGACCTGTATACATAGCGGTATTAGTTGCCATCGACTCCGATACTTATTTTCAGGGCGTTGTCTACCTTGCTCATGATATCCGGGCCCAAAGTCGTCACTTGCTCCCTCAGGCGCTTTTTATCAATTGTACGGATTTGCTCGGTCAATATGACCGAATTCTTGGCCAAGCCCAGTTCGCCGGCATCGAGCATGATATGAGTCGGCAAGCCCGGTTTATCGAGTTTTGATGTAATGGCGGCTATGATTACGGTAGGACTGTGCCGGTTTCCGACATCGTTTTGCACCACCAGTACCGGGCGGGTGCCTCCCTGCTCGGAGCCCACAACAGGGTTCAAGTCAGCGTAATAGATTTCACCTCGCCTGACCATCTTTTTCCCTCTTTTCATGTAAAGTTTCTTTTGCTCGTACATGAAGGACGCACATGGCAGGCAGGGAGCCTTATTTAATTATCCATAGTATAGTATGCTCCCGAGTATGGTTTTGCAAATCATACTATACCGTTTGATATTGTATCAGGGATTTGTAGCTTTCGGCAACACAATTCGCAATATCCGCAGAACCCATCGAATCCCGGCCGTACTTTTCTGCGGCAATATCGCCTGCAAGACCGTGAACATAGGCAGCGCAGGCCGCAGAGCGGTAAGGATCGCCGTTTCGTGCCAAGAATGCGGCGCAGATCCCGGTCAGCACATCGCCGCTGCCGCCGGTTGCCATGCCCGGATTGCCGGTCGTATTAAAGCAGATGCTTCCGCCCGGAGCCGCGATGACGGATGTGGCCATTTTCAGTATGACTGCCGCGTTTGTTCTTGCAGCAAGTTCCGCTGCACACTCAACCGGGTTATCGGTGACAGCCGCTGTATCCCTATGCAGAATCCTTGCCATCTCTCCGGGGTGCGGGGTCATGATGCAGGGTGCGCCAAAGCGGGGGAGAGGATTGTACTGCGCGAGCGCGCTGATTGCATCGGCGTCGATCAGCATCGGTTTGCTGAACTTCAGTAATAGTTCAAGCAGCTCATGAGCCGTGTCAACTCCGAGCCCAGGCCCTATGGCAATGCAGGATTTATTTTCGATGACGGCTGCAAGTATATCCCGCGCTGCTCCCGCGTCGATTCTGCCGCCTGCCGAGGGCAGCGGGCACGTCATCGCCTCGAGTGGGGGATTGGCCGGTTCACCTTCCGGGTATGCCCACGTAACGAGTCCTGCGCCGCCCAGAACCGCTCCGCGCGCGCATAAGCCACCCGCGCCCATAAATCCGCTTGAGCCCGCTATAACAAGCACATGGCCGTAGTGGCCCTTGTGCGAGTTTCTTGGCCTTTCGGGGAGCATCCGGGCGATTTCCGCGTGCGTATAATGATGCATTGTACCGGCTTGAACCAGTTGTTCGGGAATTCCGATATCCGCGACAGTAACCTTTCCGGTATGCTCCCTTCCGGGGAACAACAGGAGCCCCGGCTTTTCGCAGGCAAATGTCACGGTTTCATCGGCGCATACCGCGCATCCCATGACATGGCCGGTCTCACCATTGATACCCGAGGGTATGTCGGCCGACAGGACATAGGCATTGCTTTTATTGATGCAGCCGATGATCCCGGCCAGGTTTTCTTCGACATTTCTGGAAAGCCCGGTGCCAAGCAGGCAGTCCAGTATCACGCCATATGAACGATACTTTGATGCGTCAAGTTTGTTATATATGGGTATTCTCAGCTTACATGCCATATCGTGATTCAGTTTCACATCATCCCGTAGCGAGCCGGCATCGAAAGGGAACAGCACATCGACCTTCCTGCCGCGCCGGTAAAGCAACCGCGCCGCGGCAAAGCCGTCGCCGCCGTTGCCGCCCGTACCGCATATTACGAGAATATCGCCGGCCTTTTTCATCGCGGCATCACGAAGCGCCAGGGCTGCATGCTCCATCAGCAGCAGCGTCGGAATACCATACTCCGCAGCCGCTCTTTGATCGATTTTTCCGACATCCTCCGGCAGTATTACATTCATATCAACTCTCCGCCACAACGGTCGCTACGGCATATTCCTTTTCATGCGATATGCTGAGGTGCAGCTTGCTGACGCCAAGGCTGTCCATGGCGGACAGCGCTTTACCGTGCAGTGTGATGCCAGGCGCGCCGTTTTCACCGGGCAGCGTCTCGACACAGTCGGGCGGGCAGCCGGCGATCCCGGTTCGCAGCGCTTTGGCTGCCGCTTCCTTGGCGGCAAAGCGACCGGCCGCCCACTGTGCGGGATGCGCGTGGCTCTTGATCGCTTCAATTTCAGCAGGTGAAAAAACACGCTCCAGAAAGCGCGGATTTGCGATCAGCTTTTCAATCCTGGCAATCTCGACAATGTCGGTTCCTATGCCGATGATCATTTTTTAGCCTCTTTGACAGCATTGATGACGGCAAGCCGGGTGACATGCGCGGCCGCCGCCTGCAGCGCGACCTGGTTGGCCTGCAGCTCGCCGGCCGACAGCGCGAATATGGTATCGCCGTCGTAGACCGTATGCGCCGGCACTACCGCACGCGCAAGCCCGTCATGCGCCGCGGAGGCTAATCTTGCAGCCTGTGCCTTGTCCAGCCATGCATTGGTCGCGACAACGCCAATCGTCGTATTGGTGCCCTGCTGCGCATTAAAATCATGTGTGAGCATGAACCGGCAGGTATGGATGAACTGACCGTCCCGCTTTGCCCCGGCAATGATGCTTTCACCATCGCAGATATCGCCGAGCGCGTTAACGGCCATGACCGCCGCGACAAACACCCCTCCGGGGAGTTCAACGGATGCGCAGCCGATTCCTCCGGGCATCGAGCCCTGCGCGCCGAGTATTTTGCCAACGGTCGCGCCGGTTCCGGCGCCGACAGAGCCCTGCGCAAGCTCCCCGTCCGATGCGTTCAGGCAAGCCTTGTAACCCTCCGCGGTCCCCGGGCGGATCTTCGGGTTTCCGTTGTCAAGATCGTACAGCACGGCAGCCGGAACGATCGGTACAACTCCCGCAGGCGTTTGGTAGCCGATGCCACGCTCCTCAAGGTACTTCATCACGCCGCCTGCCGCGTCGAGACCGTATGCGCTGCCGCCGGTCAGTAGCACGGCGTGTACCATCTGGACCGTATTTTCAGGGCGCAGAAGATCGGTTTCCCTCGTGCCGGGCGCAGCACCGCGTACATCTGCGCCGCACACCGCGCCTTCGGGGCACAATATTACCGTGCAGCCTGTTTTATTGTCCTTATCCGTATAGTGCCCGGCCAGTATGCCGGGAACAGAAGTTATTCCGCTTATGCCCATCAATCATTCCTCCTGACGGATATCTCACCTGCGATGATTCTTTGCATTTCAGTGCCGTTTCGGATCAGCAGCGCGCCCGTGGGGTCGATCCCCTGTATGACGCCCTCGTGCGATTCGCCCGCGCCAGTTAATACGACTCTTTGGTTCAGCCATGCCATAAGATCTGTGTATTCCTCGGTATACGGCTCAAATGAGCCCGCTTCGATGAACCCTGAATAGATATCCGCAAATTCGTTCAGTATTTGAGCGGCCAACCTGTTCCTGTCGGCAGCCGTACCGGTGATATCAAGCAGCGAGACAGGCGGGGTGTTGAGCTGCGTGCCAAGGACAGACGAATAAAAATTGGCATTGACGCCTATGCCCGTAACAACATAGCGGACGCTGTCAATGTCCGAGGACATCTCGCTCAATATGCCGCAGAGCTTCCTGTCGCCGATCAGTACATCGTTCGGCCATTTGATCCGGGCATCGATCTGCGGGTAGATGCTTTTTATGCCTCTGACCACCGCAAGCGCGGCGCACAATGTCAGCGCCTGTACGCAGGAAGGCGAAAGCTCCGGCCTTGTCAGTACCGACATCCACAGCCCGCCGGCCGGTGAAATCCAGTTTCTTCCACGCCGGCCCCTGCCCCCCGACTGGACGGCTGCGATAACGGCGGTAAAATGCCGCGCTCCCTGTTCGGCGAGCATGGCGGCATATGCATTGGTTGAGTCAACCTGTTCAAGGCAGACAACATCCATAGCATGCTCAAGCAGCCTGCCGATTCTTGCCTGGGATATCTCGTCGGGCATGGACTTTATCATGTATCCTTTGTTGTTAACCGCGGCTATCTGGTACCCGCGGGATTTTAAATTATTGATATGCTTCCACACGGCAGCTCTGGAGATTCCAAGCATGCCGCTGATCTTCTCGCCGGAAACATGCGTATCCGCATGGTCCAATAATATATTCAGTACATCGTCGTTCATATTCTGCGCTCATTATCAGTATAGTCTGAAAATATCATGAAAACCCGCAGGCCTATTCTTCGATATTCCCGCCGGCAGCCTCTTCGATGGCTTTTCTGATGGTTTCCCAACCAAATCCCCTGCGTGCCATTGCCGCGGCGATTTTTTGCTTTTTCTTATTCCCGTCATCCTCGGATTGATAGCGGTTGGTCAGCTTTTTAGCCCACATCAGTGCGTTTTCGCGCTCATCTTCGTCGGAATAGCCCTCCAGTGCGGCCAGCGCGGCTTCCTCGCCGACGCCGGATTTCTTCAGCCGCATCATGGCCGAGCGCCTGCTGCCGAGCTTGATGTTTATCTCGTCACTCAAAAGCATGCCCGCAAACTGGCTGTCGTCTATGTACCGGTAGCCCTTGAGCTTTTCGACCGCCGATTCCACCGCTTCGTCGCTGAAGTCCCTTGATTTGAGCTTTTCCCTCACCTCATGCTCGCTTCTTGCTCGTTTTTCCAGAAAGCGCAGCGCTTGATCAAATGCGACACGGGCTTCATCCCTGTTTTTTAGTTTCAGGAATATTCCCTCGTCAAACTCCCTGCCTTCCTGAAAGCCGGAGGCGGCGAACACTTCGTCGACCAGCGAACCGTAGTATTGACCATCGACAAAGATCGAGAATCTGCCCTTATTTTTCTTTTGCCGTTCAATTCGAGTGATTATCAAGCCAGCACACCTTTATTTCCCATCATAGCTGCTAAAATTATAACACAAAATAGTATGGAAATAAAAAGCGATAAAGAAGGGTATAGCATATGGAGCAAAATGCGCAGATCGATTCCAGAAATCTTGCAAGCCTTGAGAATCTGATGAACTACGAAGCGCTGTTATGCAAGAAATGCAGCCATTATACCGGCAGCCTGACCGACCCGGGAAGCAGAGAACTCAGCCAGTCGCTTGCACAGCACCACAGGCAGCGTTACAATGCGTTATTTGATTATTTACAATCACACGGATAAGGAGCATATTATGCAGTTTGGAGACAAGGAAATACTACTGGACCTGATCAATGATGAGAGTGAAATGATTAAGTTGTATTCGGCGGGTCTTGCCGAATCGACGTGCCCGAATATGCGGCAGATACTCTTAAAGAATATCGGACAGGCGGAGGAGGACCAGTACACGGTATTCAGCCGTATCAATAATCTGGGATATGACCAGGCAAAACCAGCGGATAAGAGCGAAGTAGACCAGGCGAAGCGCCGGTACGCGCAAATACAACAGCAGCTTTAATCTTAAGAAGCGGCGGGGACGATTCCCCGTCACTTCTGCTGAAACCGGGCATTTTCAACCTTTGTTGACAGATGGATAGCTAAGTGATAATATTAATTAGAATATCAAAATATTAGAGAGTCAAAATGAGAGAATCAAGAAACTCATGATTCTTAAGGAGATTGCAAATGCCTGTTAAAATTATTACCGACTCAACAGCGGATCTTCCCGCGCAATGGGCCAAGGACAACGATGTCCGCGTGGTTCCGCTGTCGGTGCACTTTGGCAGCGAAACTTATATCGATGGTGTGACCATCAGCAACGATGAATTCTACAGTAAGATGAAAGCCAGCAGGGAGCTGCCGAAAACATCGCAGCTGACTCCCGAGGAGCTATATAATATTTTCAAGGAATACAGTTCTCAGGGGTTTGATGTTGTTGGCATTTTTATCTCCTCAGAGCTGTCGGGTACCTACCAGTCGGCGCACTTTGCCAGAAACATGCTGGATAATGGTAAGGTATTCATCATCGATTCGCGCAATGTCACATTCGGGCTTGCACTGCTGGTGGAGCAGGCGGTCAGGCTCCGCAACGAGGGCATGAGAGGGGAGCGCATCGCGCTGGAGCTCGAAAAGCTGAAGTCCAGGGTTTGCGTGGTTGCTGTATTACAAACGCTTGAGAACCTGCACAGGGGCGGCAGGCTCTCCGCAACGAGCGCGGTGGTCGGAAGCCTGCTCAATATCAAGCCTTTGATCGTAATCAAAGACGGCAAGGTCGAGTTTTATAAAAAATGCAGGGGCCTTGGAAAAGCCATTGAGGAAATGGGCGAGTTTATCAGGGACCGGGGCATGCATCCTGAGGTTCGGAATGTAGCCTTCGGCCACTCGCAAAGCGCCGATACCGTAACAGAGATCAGAGAAAAGCTGTCAGTAGCACTGCCCGAATACGCCAAGGAATTTGAAGCGGCGTCGTTTATCGCCGAGGTAGGCTCGGTGGTCGGCACGCATGCAGGTGTCGGATGCGCTGGGATTGCATGGTTTACCAAGTAATCACCTGCGGAACTTTAAGTTCCACAGGTGATGGTCTTAAAAACCATCCCGGACTCGCTTTGCTCGTGCTCCGGTAAGGTTTTCGCTCTTTGAGTGCTAAAGAAGCAATAATTAACCTCCGACGAGTGAATCGCCGGAGGGTTTTCATGCTGTACAAATTTTTACGTAGATAAGTGCTTAGCGCATGCCAAGCGAATTGCTATTACAGCTCGCCTTCGTACATCAGAAGGTTGTCAATGGATTCACCCGGCGGCACCATCGGCAGCACCATCGTATCCGTATTGATTTTACAGTGTATGAACGCCGGGCCGCCGTATTCGATGGCCTGTGAAAGCGCATTTTTAAAGTTCCGGACATCGTCGACCATCCAGGACTTTATACCGAATCCCTTGGCGATCGTACAGAAATCCAGGTCGCATAGATCCGTGGATGAATACCTCTTCCCGAAGAACATATTCTGCCACTGGCGCACCATGCCGAGTGTATTGTTGTCAAGCAGCACGGTTACGAGCGGGAGATTGTAGCAGGAAACCGTGGACATTTCATTTAGGTTCATTCGAAACGACCCGTCGCCGGTAACCAGAAATACCTGTCTGCCGGGTGCGCCGAACTTTGCGCCGATCGCGGCGCCCAGGCCGTATCCCATGGTTCCGAGTCCGCCGGAGGTGCAAAGCGTGTTATCCTCGCAGAAATTGTAATACTGCGCAGTCCACATCTGGTGCTGGCCGACGTCGGTCACGATGATCGCATCCCTGTCCGCAAGCTCATGAATCTGGCTGATCACAATCCTGCCCTCATGGGCTGCCGGCTGTTTCTTCTCATCCTCGGCTTTCCATTGGGATATATGGTCAAGCCACTCCTTGCGGTTTGCTCTTTGGATCAGAGCATTCAGTTTTTGCAGGATCTCCTTGACGTCGCCGATGATATGGTAGTGCGTCGATATATTCTTATTGACCTCCGCCGGGTCGATTTCGATTTGCAGTATCTTGGCTTCCGGAGCGAATTTGTCCATCATGCCGACAACACGGTCGCTGAACCGCGAACCGAGAACGATCAGCAGGTCGCAGTTCATGACCGCCATATTTGAGGCCTTTGTGCCGTGCATGCCGATCATGCCGGTAAACAGCTCATGGTCGTTCGGAAAGCCGCATAACCCCATCAACGAGCTTGCGACAGGGGCGTTCAGCTTTTCCGCGAATGCGAGCAGTTCCGCAGACGCATTTGATTTGACGACTCCGCCGCCGGCAAATATGACAGGATGCTTTGATTCGGAGATCAATGCTATCGCTTCGGTCAGGTCGGTTTCCTGCGCCTTCTTCTGCTTCGAGGCATGATTGCGGTCAGGGTCGTATTCGGTCTGCGCGGTGAATATATTGACGGGTATATCAATCAGCACCGGACCGGGGCGGCCTTCCCTTGCGATATAAAATGCGTCGTTGACGATCCTCTGCATGTCATCCACGTTGCGCACCTGATAGTTGTGCTTCGTCACGGGCATCGTCATGCCGACGATGTCGACCTCCTGGAAGCTGTCTCTGCCGAGCCAGACCGTGCCGACGTTGCCGGTGATCGCGACCATCGGTATGCTGTCCATATACGCTCCGGCGATGCCTGTCACTAGGTTCGTCGCTCCTGGGCCGGAGGTTGCAATGCAGACCCCGGTCCTGCCGGTTACCCTGGCATAGCCGTCGGCGGCATGTGCCGCGCCCTGCTCGTCGGCAGTCATAATGTGACTGATGGAATCCTGTACCTTAAACAACTCATCGTACAGGGGTATGACCTTGCCGCCCGGAAATCCGAACACGGTGTCGACTCCGTTTGCCTTCAGGCATTCGAGCAGTATTTGTGCTCCGTTCAGTTTCATTTTATGATTCCTCCTTGTCCGGGGGGAGAAGTATTGCGCCTTTGTCAGCCGATGAAACAAGCGCGGAGTATCTTGCGAGCCAGCCGGTCGTCACATTGGGCTTTCTCTTAACATGCGCGGCTTTCCTGGCTTCCAGCTCTTTTTCATCGACAAGCAGATCCACACGCTTGCCGGGAATATCGATCGCTATGATGTCGCCCTCCTGTACAAATGCAATCGGGCCGCCTGAGAACGCCTCGGGGGAAACATGGCCCATTGCCGCGCCGCGGGTAGCGCCTGAGAACCTGCCGTCGGTTAAAAGCGCAACCTTTTTATCCAGCCCCATGCCTGCAAGCGCCGAGGTGGGGGAGAGCATTTCGCGCATGCCGGGACCTCCGGCCGGACCTTCATACCGTATGATGACGACGTCGCCCTCTTTGATCTTAAGCCCCATGATTGCTTGAATCGCTTCATCTTCGCTGTCAAACACTCTTGCAGGGCCGCTGTGCTTCATCATTTCGGGCGCGACTGCCGACTGTTTGACGACGCAGCCGTCCGGAGCGAGGCTCCCGCGCAGCACCGCGATCCCGCCGAACGGCGAGTAGGGATCGCCTGCCGGCCGTATCACATCATGATCGAGTATCCGGCATCCCTTGACCGCTTCTGCGATGGTGCAGCCTGCCGCCGACAGGGCAGAACCATCGTACTTTCCAGCCTGAATGATTTCATGGATGACCGCCGAAACGCCGCCAGCCCTGTGCAGATCTTCAATATGATGGTGGCCCGCAGGGTCAAGGTGGCACAGGTTCGGAGTCGATTGGCTGATTTCATTGACGATATCCAGATTGATCGCAATTCCGGCCTCGTGGGCGATCGCCGGCAGGTGCAGCACAGAGTTTGTCGAGCACCCGAGCGCCATGTCGAGTGCCAGTCCGTTGCGGAAAGCCTTTTCGGTCATGATATCCTTCGGGCAGATGTTCCTTTCCCATAGCTTCATAACGGCCACGCCGCTTTCCTTTGCGTGCCTGATTCTTGCCGCCGAAGTGGACGGTATCGTTCCGTTCCCGGGAAGGGCAAATCCGAGACCCTCCATCAGGCAGTTCATAGAGTTTGCCGTAAACATGCCCGAGCATGAGCCGCACCCGGGGCATGCACTGTCCTCGTACTCCTTGAGTTTGGCGTCGTCGATCTTTCCGGCGGCGCGTGCGCCGACGGCTTCGAACAGGTTTGACAGGCTGCAGGCCCTGTCGTCGACGGAGCCCACGTACATCGGGCCGCCGCTTACGACGATTGCGGGCCGGTTGACGCGCAATGCGCCCATAACCATGCCCGGCACGATTTTGTCGCAGTTCGGAACCAGCACCAGAGCGTCAAAGCAATGCGCCATCGCCATGGTTTCGACACTGTCGGCGATCAATTCTCGGCTTGCAAGCGAATATTTCATGCCCTCGTGGTTCATCGCAATGCCGTCGCATACGCCTATGGCCGGAACCGTGACCGGCGTTCCTCCGGCCATGCGCACGCCGTCGGCCGCCGCTCCTGCGATCTTGTCAAGGTGGATGTGGCCGGGTACAATCTCGCTGTAAGCGCTGACGATGCCGACAAGTGGCCGCTCAAGCTCTGCATCCGTGTATCCCATGGCTTTGAACAGCGAGCGGTGCGGCGCCCGGTCAATGCCTTTTTTAACTCTGTCGCTGTACATGTCAACCTCCGATATATTGCGTTACCGCTGCTCCCATTTGGGTTGTTGATAGAACGGTTTCCCCCCGCAGCGCTATGTCCGCAGTGCGGAGCCCGTCCGAGAGCGCCAACTTTACCGCATTTTCTATGTCCATGGCTTCGTCTTCCAGATCCAGCGAATACCGCAGCAGCATGGCCGCCGACAGTATCGTTGCAAGCGGATTGGCGATGCTCTTGCCAGCTATGTCGGGCGCCGAGCCGTGTATGGGCTCATACATGCCGAGCCTGCCGCTGCCAAGGCTTGCAGAAGGCAGCATGCCGATCGAGCCGGTCAGCATCGAAGCCTCATCCGACAGTATGTCGCCGAACATGTTCTCAGTCACGATGACATCGAACTGCCCGGGGTTTCGGACAAGCTGCATGGCCGCGTTGTCGACATACATATGCATAAGTTCGATTTCCGGGTAATCCTTTGCGACTTCGATCACGACCTCGCGCCACAGCCTTGAGCTTTCAAGTATATTGGCCTTGTCTACGCTCATGACCTTTTTATTTCTCTTCATGGCCGCTTCCATGGCGACCTTTGCGATTCTTTCCACCTCGCGGCGGCTGTAGTACATCGTATCATAGGCCCCGTCGGCGTCGCGGCCCCTCTTTCCGAAATATATACCGCCGGTAAGCTCGCGAACGACAAGTACATCGAGTTCACAGTGCGAGATTTCCTCCTTCAGCGGGCATGCGCTTGCAAGCTGCGGGTACAATATGGCCGGGCGCAGATTTGCAAACAGCTCAAGCCCTCCGCGAAGGCCCATCAGAGCCATCTCGGGGCGTTCATTGCCGGGCCTTGAGTCCCATTGCCAGCCTCCGACCGCGCCGAGCAGCACCGCGTCGCTCGCCTTTGCGGTATCAAGTGTGGCCTGCGGCAGCGGGTGGCCGGTCGCATCGATGGCGCATCCGCCGGCAAGCAATGATTCAAATTCAAATGCGTGTCCGTACTTTTTTGCCACTGCACTCAGTACATTGACCGCCTGACCGCATACCTCCGAGCCGATTCCGTCCCCGGGTATGACTGCTATATTCGCTCTCATATCACGCCTCCAATTTACCCTTTACATAGTTTACAAGCCCGCCCTTTGCGATGAGCTCCTGCAAAAACGGCGGGAACGGCTGGGCTTGGAATTCCCTGCCGGTATCCAGGTCCCGTATGAGCCCGGTCTCAAAATCCACGGTTATGGTGTGCCCCGCTTCAACTGCGTCTGCCGCCGCCGGGCACTCGAGTATCGGAAGGCCGATGTTGATGGCGTTCCGGAAGAATATGCGTGCGAATGTCTTTGCGACTACGCAGCTGATTCCGCTTTCCTTGATCGCGATCGGCGCGTGCTCGCGCGAGGAGCCACAGCCGAAGTTATATCCGGCCACCATGATGTCCCCGGGCTGTACGGAGGTGATGAAGCTTTGATCGATGTCCTCCATGCAGTGGCTGGCCAGCTCCTTCGGATCGATCGTGTTCAAATACCTCGCAGGTATGATGACATCGGTATCGATGTTGTCGCCGTATTTAAATACTTTTCCTTTTGCTGTCATGTGTCGTTCCCCCCTTATAAATCTTCCGGACCGGATATTCGGCCCGTAATGGCGCTCGCGGCCGCCACTGCGGGGCTTGCCAGGTATACTTCGGATTCCACGTGGCCCATGCGGCCGACGAAGTTGCGGTTCGTGGTCGCAACGGCGCGCTCGCCTGCGGCCAGTATGCCCATGTGACCGCCCAGGCAAGGTCCGCATGTCGGCGTGCTGACCGCGCAGCCCGCTTTCACGAATATCTCAAGAAGTCCTTCGCGCATGGCCTGCAGGTAGATTTCCTGCGTTGCCGGGAATATGATCGCGCGTATGCCCTTTGCCACTTTGCGCCCTTTCAGGATTTCGGCGGCGGCACGTAGGTCGCTGATCCGGCCGTTCGTGCATGAGCCTATGACGACCTGATCGATTTTGATGTCGCCAAGCTCCGACACCGGGTGCGTATTTTCGGGAAGGTGGGGGCACGCTACGGTAAGCGGCACATCCGCCAGATTGATTTTGTAAACCTTGTCGTACTGTGCGTCCGGGTCTGCCTGATAGATTTTCGGCTCGCGCTTTGCATGCGCTTTGACATATTCCAGTGTCTTATCATCGACCGGGAATATACCGTTCTTTGCGCCGGCTTCGATCGCCATGTTTGCGATCGTGAACCTGTCGTCCATCGAGAGTTCGGATATGCCGCTGCCGAAGAACTCCATGGACCGGTACAGCGCGCCGTCGACGCCGATCATGCCGATGATATAAAGAATCAGGTCTTTCCCGCTGACATTCTTTCCGAGCTTGCCGCTAATATCAAATCCGAGGGCGGAGGGGACTTTGAACCAGGCTTTGCCGGTTGCCATGCCGGCCGCCATGTCGGTGCTGCCGACGCCGGTCGAAAAAGCTCCGAGCGCGCCGTAGGTGCAGGTGTGCGAATCGGCGCCGATTACGACATCGCCGCTGACGACGAGCCCTTTTTCGGGTATCAGCGCATGCTCGATACCCATTTCGCCGATTTCAAAATAGTTTACAAGCTCCTTGTCGTATGCAAACTGCCTCATGCATTTGCACTGCTCGGCCGCCTTGATGTCCTTGTTCGGAGTAAAGTGGTCGGGGACAAGCGCAACCCTGCTCTTGTCAAAGACCTCTTTGGCTCCCATTTTCTCAAACTCCCTGAGCGCGACCGGAGCGGTTATGTCATTGCCGAATACCAGATCGAGCGAGCACTCTATGAATTGTCCGGGTTCGACTTTGGACAGCCCTGCATGGTCGGCAAGTATTTTTTGCGTCATCGTCATTGCCATGTTATCACCTCATAAATCTTAATGCCGCCTGTTCAGAGCAGCTTATATTCAATACTGTCAATCAGGGCAAGCAGGCTTGCCTCGATCACGTCCGAAGACACCCCCAGTGTCGCCCATTCCTTTTGTCCGTCGGTCGACTCAATCACAACCCGCACCTTTGCAGCCGTTGCGCTTCGGGTGTCCAGGACGCGGACTTTATAGTCGGTCAGAGACACCTCCGACAGCTGCGGGTAAAATTTGACCAGAGCCTCGCGGAGCGCTTTGTCGAGCGCGTTGACCGGGCCGTTGCCCTCGGCCGCCGCCATCGTGTCTTCGCCATTTACGTTGAGTTTGACAACCGCATAGGCGCTTTTGCCGTTGCCGTTGCTGAGCGGTTCATCCATCACGCGGAAGTGCATCAGCTCAAAGCGTGGCGTATGAAGGCCCAGGTGCTTCATAACGATGAGTTCAAAGCTGCTCTCCGCACCTTCAAAGCTGTACCCGTCGGCTTCGAGCTGCTTGAGCTTTTCGACAAGCTCGCGCGTAGCCGAACTGTCGCGCGACAGCTGCGGGAAGCGCGATTCGAGCTTTGTGGATACCGCGGTCTTGCCCGCGACTTCCGACAGCAGGAAGCCCCTCCGGTTGCCGACGAGCTCCGGATCGATGTGCTCAAAGGAACGGGATATTTTATTGACGCCGTCAATATGCATGCCGCCCTTGTGCGAGAATGCATCCCGCCCGATAAACGGGGCCTTGTCGTCAAACTTCATGTTCGCTATGTCGGCGGCCTTCATCGAGATCGTGTACAATGTTTTAAGCTTTTCTCTGCCTATGGTCTCAAAACCCATTTTAAACTGTAAATCGGGTATGATGGTCGACAGGTTTGTGTTTCCGCAGCGCTCGCCGAAGCCGAGCAGCGTGCCCTGTACATGCCGCGCGCCTGCGCGCACCGCATACAGCGAGTTGGCGACCGCAAGCCCTGCGTCGTTGTGGCAGTGTATGCCGATCATGCAGTCAAGCTCATCGATGCATTTGCCTGTCGCATCGTACACCTCCCAAGGCATTGCGCCACCGTTGGTGTCGCAAAGGCACAGAACATCGGCACCGCCCTGCTGTGCAGCCTGCAAGGTCTGCATGGCATACTCCGGGTTTGCCCTGTAGCCATCGAAGAAATGCTCCGCGTCGTAAACCACTTCTTTGCCCATGCCCTTGAAGTAGGCGATGGTTTTCCGGATCATGTCCAGGTTTTGCGCAAGACTTGCGCGCAGTACCTCGGTCACATGCAGATCCCAGCTTTTCCCGAATATTGCGACCGCCGGCGTGTTTGCCGACAGCAGCGCCTGTACGCCGGGGTCGTCCGCAGGCTCCAAGTCCTTGCGGCATGTGCTGCCGAACGCAACAAGCCGCGCGTTATGAAGCTCAATCTCCCCGGCCTTGTCGAAGAAGTCCTTTTCCTTCGGGTTCGAAGCAGGGTTGCCGGCTTCGATATAGTGCACGCCGAGCCCGTCGAGAAGCTCCAGCATGTGGAGCTTGTCGGCGAGTGAAAATGTAATACCGCGCGCCTGCGCGCCGTCGCGCAGCGTGGAATCGAATATGAATACTTTATCTGGCATAATAACCTACCTGCTTCATGCTCCTATGGGGCGCGATTACTTCTTGCTGTACCAGGGCATCATGCTGCGCAGCTTTTTGCCCACTTCCTCGGAAAGATGCTGGGCCTCCAGGCGCTTCATGTTGTTGAAATACGGGCGTCCCGCCTGGTTTTCCAGTATCCAGTTCCTCGCAAATTCGCCTTCCTGGATCTCCGTTAAGACTTTTTTCATTTCCTTACGCGTTTCATCCGTTATGATGCGCCGCCCGATCCTGTAATCGCCGTATTCGGCCGTATCGGATATTGAGTAGCGCATATACGAGATTCCGCCTTCGTTGACCATGTCGATGATCAGCTTCATTTCATGGAAACACTCGAAGTATGCGCTTTCGGGCTCGTAGCCCGCTTCGACCAGCGTGTCAAAGCCGGCCTTCATCAGCTCGCTGACGCCGCCGCACAGTACCGCCTGCTCGCCGAACAGGTCGGTTTCGGTTTCATCGCGGAATGTGGTCTTTAATATGCCGGCTCTTGCGCCGCCGATGCCGAGCGCATAAGCAAGCGCGACGTCAAGTGTGTTGCCGCTCGGGTCCTGGTGGACCGCAACCAGGCACGGGGTTCCGCGGCCGCGCGCATATTCGGAGCGCACCGTGTGCCCGGGAGCCTTCGGAGCGATCATAAATACATTGACGTCTTCTGGCGGCGTAATCCTGCCGTAGTGTATGTTGAAGCCATGTGCGAACATCAGGTATTTGCCGGGTTTCAGATTCGGTTTAATCGCCGATTCATAGATGCCCGACATTGTCACATCGTTGACAAGCATCACGATGACGTCGGCCCTTGCGGATTCTTCGGCCGCTATGCCGACTTTGAGCCCCGCTTCTTCCGCCATTTTCCACGACTTGCTGCCCTTGTACAGGCCGACCGTCACGTCGAATCCGGATTCATGCAGATTCAGCGCATGCGCATGTCCCTGGCTGCCGTAACCTACGATCAGTATCTTTTTTCCTGCCAGTGCGTCCCTGTTGCAATCCTTTTCATAAAACAGCTGTGCCATATTGGTCCTCCTAGAAGATATTGAATTTTATTTATTCCTCAAATAGCTTGCCGTCCCCGCGCTCCAGCGCCACCATACCGGTGCGTGCCACCTCGACGATGCCGTATTCGCCGAACCTTCTGACAATTTCGTCTATGGTTCCGTTGGAGCCGAGAACCTGTATCGTTGCGGTTGTCTCGCCCATATCGAGTATCCTGCCCCATATGCTGTTGACCGCGTTCATGAGTTCCATGCGGCCTTTGTCGTCATATCTGACCTTGATGAGCATCAGCTCCCGTACTGTGGCATTGGTCGGATCAAGGAGCTTGACGTTCCGGACGTCGAGCTGCTTGTTGAGCTGCTTGACAACCTGCTCGAGCGTGCGCTCGTCGGCGGTGACCAGTATGGTCATGCGGCTTAAAGCCGGGTCGTCCGTGACGCCGACCGTTATGCTATCGATGTTATAGCCCCTGCGGCTGAACAGGCCCGCAATCCTGTACAGCACTCCGGGCGAGTTGTTGACAATAAATGAAACGACATGCTTTTCCATACGAGCCTCCGTATTTTTCTATACAAAAAACCCCGTCTCTACTATAATGTAGAGACGGGGTATTATCCTCGCGGTACCACTCCACTTGCCTCTTTGAAAAAGGCCGCTTAAACAGAACTCTATCAAGTTCCTGGCCTTTAACGGAGCCTTGCGTCCGCATTTACTGTAAAGTTCGACGCGGCGGTTCAGGAGTGACATACAATTGATGCTGCTTGCCTGCTTACACCTGCCGCAGACTCTCTTGAAATGCAACATGAATGTACATGTCTCCATCATAACCTTATGGTCTGATATTAAACGTATGATAACACAGCCGCACCGGCATGTCAAATTAAATATTTAAAAATATTCAAAATTTCGAATATTATAATGATGGATGGATTTCAAATTCCCATTGTGCGTAATTCTCCAAGGCATAAAATACCGTCGCCTATAAAAGTCATCGCTGTATGCTTCCTACAAAATTTTCTTAAAGAACATAATATATATCATCGTTCACCAAAATGCATAACTATACTCACTTTCTAATGTATTATCTGACGTTTCATGCCTTTGGATATGATCATATAATTAAGGTTAACTATGATTCATATGGGGTAATCAGAGAAGCATTATATATATATTGCTAAAAAAATGCGTATAAATTTAATAAATTGAATAAATTGCTACAATTATAACTTGACTGCGCAATATCAGTATGTTTTAATATAGCCATAAATAGTTAACGATATCTATAATTTCCTTTTATATATGCCAGATTTTATTTTACATGGTGTCAACATGTAAAAATAACATACAGGAGGATATCAATGAAGAGTAAACTATCCCAGTTGATTCTATTGATGGTTGTTTCGCTTCTGATTATTTCAGGCTGCACAACCAAAACACCGACTGTCACTGGCGAGACTTCCACGAAGGCTCCGGAGGCAACCAAAGCCGCAGCGCCTGAAGAGGAAGTCGTTCTTCCCGAGATTCCGTCAGAAATCACAATGTTTAACGGCGTGGCTCTTACTGCCACAACGCCAGCATGGGACACTCCCATTGGACAGAAGATCCAGGAGCTTACCGGGGTAAGACTTAACGTTGAGTATCTGGTGGGTACCGACATCATGACCAAGGCCAACCTGATGACAGCCAGCGGCGTTTATCCCGACATCGTCGCCGCGGGAGAAACAGCTGGCACATTTATAGCAGCGAATGCCTTCATTAAGCTGGACGACCTGATTGACCAGTATGGAGAAAATATCAAGAAAATTTATCGTCCCAAAGAGTTGGAACTGTCAGGACTGCAAAACGACGGCATCTACATCATTGCTACCAACCGCCCCGCTCTTGACAATCTTTATCCTGCTGCGGGATTCTACTTAAACTACGATGTATTGAAAGAAGCGGCCTTCCCTGTTGTCAAGACGCTTAAACAGTACGGTACCTTGATCAAAAACTATATGGCCGCACACCCGAAGTACGGTGATGCCGACACGATCGGCTTTACACTGCCTACCGACGGCTACCGCGTGACTGCCCTTCAGTACGGCGGCCCCAGGTTCCTGGGCGGCTATCCGAACGACGGTGTAACAGCTGTCGAGCAGGACACACTTCAAGCGCATCTCGTCATGAAGATGTCCTGCACGAAGGACTTCCTCGTCTTCATGAACGATTTGTGGAATGCCGGCTGCATGGATAAGGAAACATTCATGCAGAAGGACGACCAGTATCTTGCAAAGATCAGTTCCGGCAGGGTTCTGGGAATCTATGATCAGCGCTGGGCAGTAATCAATGGTTTGTCTGCACTTGAAAACAACGGGTATTATGACCGTACTCTGGTGGCGTTCCCGATCGTTGTCGATGGTGTCGAAAAGGAATACTACCGCGGACCGTATGCGTTCGCCGTACAAGGCGTTTCGATCACGACTTCCTGTGAAAATCCGGAAGGCGTATTCTGCTTCCTCGATCGCATTTGCGCTGAAGACATCCAGAAGCTCAATTACTGGGGCATCGAGGGTGAAGACTATACGATCGAAAACGGCCAGTTCACACGCACATTGGAACAGTGGACGAATTCGTTCAATTCCGATTATCAGAAGTCGCAAGGTTTGGGCCAGTTCAATTTCCTGCCGCGTTATGAACAGACTGATCATGAAGTATATGCTAAATTCTCGGACGGTAACTGGGTAAACCCGGCCTTGAACCAGGAGTATAACGATGTGCGCTACAAAGATTATGAGAAAGAAATCCTACGGAACTATGGTATCAATACATTCTGTGATTTCTTTGAACCTGCTTATGCGGCGCTCTATCAACCCGGATGGGCTGCCAGGCAACAGCTTCCCCAGGATTCGGCCGAGTTCATAGCTTCGGAAAAAGCGCTCGAGTTGTCGACCGAATACCACGCCAGGATCGTACAGGCTGATCCTTCTCAGGTTGATGCTCTGTGGGAAGAATACCAGACTAAGCTTGATGCGATCCCTGGTCTTGCTGATTATGAGGCCAAGATAACGGAGATCATTCAGACCAGCGCCCAATACTACGGAGACTGATAAACAACCCATCTACTAGCAGGCCGGGGAGCGCTTGAGCGTTCCCCGGTTTCTAATGAACTTTCAGCTGGGGGAGTGCAGACATGTCAGTATATGGAAACAAAGCGGATATTCCGACCACACGAATCATTCCCAAAAAAAAGAAGGACTTAATCAAAACAATCATTGATCAGCGGCAGTTGATTATTCTGATTCTACCGTTTATGGCATTGGTATTGGTTTTTAACTATCTACCGATCTGGGGATGGATCATGGCTTTCCAGCATTATGTACCGGGCAAGGGCATTTCGGGCTCGCAATTCGTCGGTATTGCCAATTTCATCGAAGCATTTACCGATGACAACTTCATTAATTCTATAAAAAATACGTTGTTGACCAGCATATTGAAGATAACGACCGGTTTCTTGTCGGCCATTACGCTTGCCGTGATGCTCAATGAAGTGAGGTCGATCGCATTTAAAAGGACCGTGCAGACCATATCCTACCTGCCATACTTTGTATCCTGGGTCGTTGCGGTCAATATTGTATATATGGCTCTGTCGCCAGCGGATGGCATTGTGAATATTCTGCTGACAAAATCCGGTCTGGTGAAGGATCCCGTTCCGTTCATGGGCGAACCGAAATATTTCTACTGGGTCGTGGCACTGTCAAATGTATGGAAAAATGTGGGCTGGAATGCAATCATTTATCTGGCTGCAATGACGGGAATCGATCCGGAGTTGTACGAGGCGGCATCAATTGACGGAGCCGGACGTCTTCGGAGGATCTTTGCAGTAACGCTGCCATGTATCACGGCGACCATTAAAATACTCCTGGTACTCAATATCGGGAATCTGATGAATGCCGGCTTCGAGCAGGTTTACTTGCTCAGTAATCCATCCAACATATCAGCTTCGCGTACGATCGACGTATATATCTATACCTACGCGCTCAGAAGCGGCCGCTTGTCGTATGGTACGGCAATCGGCATTTTCAATTCCACAATTGCGATTACGCTGATCATGATAAGTAATTACATATCCAAAAAAATCGATGGCTATGGAATCTTTTAAAGGGAGGTTGCGGCAGTGGCAAAGAAAACGCAGGTCCGTATTTTGTCTTCCATCGGATATAAGCGGTTGACTGCTGAAGATCTGTTGATCGACGTGATCAACTATATCGCATTGATTTTACTTTGCGTTATTACATTATATCCGTTTATCAACACTCTTGCATATTCATTCAACAACGCCATCGATTCTGTAAATGGCGGTATCTACCTGTTTCCCAGGGAGTTTACACTGAGAAATTATGAGAAAATACTGGTGGAAAATCCTGCAATCAGCACAGCGCTGTTTATATCAGCCAGCCGAGCCATCGTTGGGGGCTCCCTCAGCGTATTCGCAACGCTGTGCGTAGCATATTTGCTATCAAGAAGAAATTTCGTATTCAGGAAGGTATTGACGCCCTTTCTGATCTTTACGATGTATTTTTCGGGCGGTTTGATACCATCTTTTATATTGATTCGCAATCTGGGGCTGATCAATAACTTTTTAGTATACATTCTGCCGGGCCTTGTCGGTGCTTACAATGTAATGGTCATGCGCAGCTATATAGAAGGGTTGCCCGAAAGCCTGATCGAAGCGGCGAAAATCGATGGTGCCAGCGAGTACAGAATACTCTTTACGATCATATGGCCGCTGAGCCTGCCTGTCATTGCGACGATCACTCTGTTCGTAGCTGTGGGCCAGTGGAATGCCTGGTTTGACACAATGTTATACTGCGGCAGCAGTCCTAAACTTACCACACTGCAATATGAGCTGCAAAAGCTTCTGACTTCCGCTTCGGCATATGCATCCAACGATTCGGACGCGATGATGAACTCCGGCGAGGCGGTCGCCAATGCGGTCACGCCGACCTCCATCCGTACCGCTATGACAGTTATAGCGGTTACTCCTATACTTTTTACCTATCCATTTTTACAGAAATTTTTTATAAGGGGATTGACACTGGGTGGTGTAAAAGGTTAACTTTTGTTTAAAGGTTGGAATTTACGAGATGAGCTATATACGTCTGCAAGATATTGCAAAAGAAGTAGGGATGTCAGTCAACACCGTTTCCAAAGCACTCAACGGAAAGCCCGGTGTGAACAAGATTACACGGCAGAGAGTGTTAGCAGCCGCAGAGCGGATGAACTACAAGCCGAATGACTTAGCTCGCGGCCTTCGCGGCCAAAGATCGAATATCATCGGCGTGATACTTGATGATACATCCAGTCCGTACTTCAATGAAGTGTACAAGGGTATTGAAGAAGAAGTCATTGATTTGGGCTATTATGTATTCCTTTTTAATTCAAGCATGAAGCGCGACCGGGAGATAATAGCCCTTGAGTTGCTGCAAAGGATGAGAGTTAGCGGCATTATTCTGCACCCAATAGAACTTGATGATGATTTGATTGGGCATATTAACAGGGCAGCAGTGCCTATCGTGCTTTTGGATGTTGTAGAGAACAATCTAAAATTCGACAACGTATGTAACGACGACAGGCTCGGGATGAAGGAAATGACTATGATGGTTTTACAAAAATCATATAAGAATATCGTATTTTTGAATATAAGGGAAAGCTCCGCACCGGCAATTGAGCGCTTGGCCGGGGTCCGTGACGCCTTGGCAGAGATGGGCAGAGAGGAATCCGAAATCAAGGTATATACTAATACGCTTAATGATGCATATGGCTTGACTCGAAGCTTGATGCTGCAACCTAACAGGCCGGATTGCTTGCTTTGTGCCAGCGATTATGTAGCAACGCAAGCCATGGAAGCAATATTTGACGTAGGTCTTTCTGTGCCGGGGGATATTGCCATTACCGGTTATGATGATGTCTCATATGCGCGCGTGCTTCGCGTTCCATTAACGACTGTATCCCAGCCTAAAGCCACGACCGGCAGGCATTGTGTCAGATTACTTCACCAGCGCATTCATAAATCCGGGCCGGATCACCCGGTAAGGCTTGTACTAAAGCCTGAAATTATTATGCGGAGATCTACATAACATCACTTAACGGTATAATGTTGTTATTGATCAGGGTATAATTATCAGCAGGTCAGGTATTATCAAATGAGTGCCGAGCTTAAGGCGGGACAATATGACAATTAGAGATATTTTATAGAAAATATTATCATTGGAGAACAGGGTAATATTTATTGACGGGCTAAGCTGATTCATCTCTGTGGTGATTTGAATATCGCCTTCAGAGAGATCATTTACCGTCTGAGATTTATCAGGTTGACAATATTCTATTATTAATTTTTTAGAGTTGAATTTGGAGTGTTATATGAAGACAGTTGAATTACAAAATGTTGCGAACGCTCTGCGCAGGGATGTCGTTCGGATGATAGGCCCGAATAAAAAAGGGCATTTCGGAGGCTCGATGTCGGCAGCGGACATCGTAGCGGCTCTGTACTTTGAAGTGATGAACTACAGGACCGAAAATCCGGCATGGCCGGAACGGGACCGCCTGATCATGTCCAAGGGGCATTCATGCCCGGTACAATATGCGGCGCTTGCCAGGAAAGGTGTATTTCCGGTCGATGAGCTCTGGAAACTGAAAAACCTGGGAGCCATGCTGCAGGGGCATCCGGACAAGCTCAAGACGCCCGGCATCGAAGTCAATACCGGCAGTTTGGGCCAGGGGCTGTCGCAGGGTAACGGTATCGCGCTCGCGCTTAAAATGGATGAACTTTCCGGCCATGTGTTTGTCATCATCGGCGACGGAGAACTGAACGAAGGCCAGGTCTGGGAGGCTGCAATGTTTACAGCGGCAAGAAAGCTCGACAATGTTACCGTGATCATCGACAGGAACGGACTACAGGCGATGGGAAAAACATGTGACAGGCTAGATTCGGGCGATTTGGCCGCCAAGTTCCGCGGATTCGGATGGCTTGTTCAGGAAGTCGACGGTCATGACATGGCCGGTCTTGTTACCGCTTTGAAAAGCGCAAAGGATGACGGCGCGCCGACATGCATCATTGCCAATACCGTCAAGGGAAAAGGGATTGCATGCGCCGAGAACAATGCGGCGTTCCACAACGGGATTATGAGTGCGGATCAGTATATGGATGCGATGAAAGCGCTGGGAGGTAACGAATGATGATGCGCAATCCGGCAGCGGAATATGGAAAGGCTCTGTTGGAGCTGGCAAAATCGGACAGGAATGTCGTGGCTCTGGACGCTGATTTGTGCAAATCCACGATGAGTGTAAACATTGAGAATGAACTGCCTGCACAATATGTGGAGATGGGCATTGCCGAGCAGAATATGGTGGCGACGGCTGCGGGGCTCGCCGCGGCGGGCAAGATACCGTTCTGCCATTCGTTTGCGGTTTTTGCCGCGGGCAGGGCATTTGACCAGACACGGCAGGCAGTTTGCCTTCCGAAGCTGAATGTTAAGATCATCGGCTCGTCGGCCGGGCTCTCGGACTTCGGCGACGGTGCGACACACCAGACCGTCGAGGATATCGCGATCATGCGTGCGCTTCCGAATATGACGGTCGTCGTACCGGCGGACGGGCTTCAGACCGCCAAAGCGGTCAAAGCTGCATATGATTGGGACGGCCCCGTGTATCTTCGGCTTACAAGGAACGAGCTCGCCGATGTATCCTCGGAAAGCGACGGGTTCGAAATCGGCAAGGCCTATGTGCTTCGCGAAGGCGGGGATATGACCATATTCGCATGCGGCATCACCGTTGCTATGGCTCTCGAGGCTGCCGGGCAGCTGCAAAAACAGGGTATCGGCGCATGCGTTGTCAATGTGCCGACGATTAAACCGCTGGATGTCGATACGATTGTTGTAAAAGCGATGCAGACGGGCCGGGTGCTTGTATGCGAGGAGCATTCCGTGATCGGCGGCCTTGGGGAGGCTGTTGCAGGAGCATTGCGCAGGCACAGGGTCGAGATCGAATTCCTTGGTATCGAGGATGAGTTCGGCCAGTCAAGCAACGAACTTGAGCCGCTGCTTGAAAGGTACGGCATGACCGCCCGGAACATCATGAACAAAGCCAGGACATTTCAATTTTAAGTCAGGAGTTGTGGTATATGAATCATCTCGATAACACACAAAGCAAAACGATAGGATTTATCGGCCTGGGCATCATGGGAAGGCCTATGAGTCTGAACCTGGTTAAAAACGGTTTTAAGCTGGTCGTATATGATACCAATCCCGGGCCGGTAAGCGAGTTGGCGGCCGCGGGAGCAAAAGCAGCGCAGTCGGTCGCTCAGGTAGCCAGAGAGAGCGACATCATCATTACGATGCTGCCGAACTCGCCTCACGTGGAGAGTGTGCTGCTCGGTGATGACGGCGTCGTTCAAAACGGCAAGAAGGGAACGCTGATCATCGATATGAGTTCGATTGCGCCGATGTCCAGCCAGAAGTGCGAAGCCGAGGCAAGGAAGAACGGTATGCGCATGATAGACGCGCCGGTGTCGGGCGGCGAGCCCAAAGCCATCGACGGCACACTGTCGATCATGTGCGGCGGGGAGCAGGCGGACTTTGATGAAGCTTACCCGATCCTTAAGTGCATGGGCGCATCCGCGGTGCTGACCGGTAAAATCGGCTCGGGCAATACCACAAAGCTGTGCAACCAGATCATCGTCGGCGTAAACATCGCGGCAATGGGCGAGGCCATGGCGCTAGCGGTGAAAGCAGGCGTTGACCCGCAGAAGGTGTTCGAGGCCATCCGGGGCGGGCTTGCAGGCTCCGCTGTGCTGAACGCGAAAATGCCGATGGTACTTGATAGAAATTTCAAGCCGGGCTTTCGGATCGATTTGCATATCAAGGACTTGAACAATGCTCTGGAGACTGCGCAGAGCGTCGGCTCGCCGACAATACTGTCCGAGAAGGTCCTGGACATGATGAAAGATCTTTCCGCTGACGGCGAGGGTCAGAACGACCACGGCGGAGTTGCCAGGTATTATGAAAAGCTTGCCGGCATCAGAATAACACCATTTAGGGAATAGAGGATCCAATGTGACAGCCCCTTGCAGCCAAGGGGCTGTTGTTTTACTTATACTGAAATTGTTTAGCGGCATCTGATTTTGGTTATATAGATTATAACGTATCTGCAAGTTCATGATGGAGTGTATTAAGGTGAGTTTGGTCGGCAGCATCATTTATCATATTTCTTTGCTAATGGCTCTCAGCATGGTCTACTTTCTACTGCAAAAGCACATTGAGAAGAAAAGTGCCGTTCCCAGTGTAGTCATAGGAATCATGACGGGGATCATAGGTATTGGAGTCATGTACAACCCCTATGTACTGCTGCCGGGAGTCGTATTTGATGTCAGATCCATATTGCTGTGCATATCCGGACTCACCATCGGATTCATACCGACGGCAATCGCGGCTGTTGTAACAGCCGTATACAGAATCATACAGGGCGGCGCCGGCACCATTACAGGAGTCAGCGTCATACTCTGCTCGGCAATTTCGGGATTGCTATGCAGAAGATATTATTTTGATAAAATGGTGGCAAATAATAAGCAAAGAATTTTCATACTTTATTTGCTCGGCGTGATAACGCATCTGCTGATGCTGTTATGCATGCTCCTTATGCCGTGGGAAACGGCAGTTCAAGTATTCAGGCAGACAGCCTTGCCTATCATGATCCTATACCCGGTAGGAGTTTTATTATTGGGTTTGCTGCTGTTCAATCACATTGACAACCTGAGTATAACAATGAGTCTGGAAGAGAACGAAGAACGCTACCGAAACATATTCAACAACGAGCATACCGTTATGCTTCTGGTCGACCCGGAAACGCAGCAGATACTCGATGCCAATCCTGCGGCAGTTAAATTCTACGGCTGGTCCCTTGATGAACTTAAGGCAAAGAAGGTCGAAGATATCGACACATTGACGCGGGAAGAAATAATCAGCAAGATTGAACACACGGTCAGCGAAAACGGGAAAAGCCTTCAGTTCAAGCACAGGCTTGCCTCCGGTGAAATCAGGGATGTCAGCATTATGAACGAGCTGATCACGATAAAGGGCAAGCAGGTGCTGTTCACAATTGTTCGGGATATAACGAATGCCGTTGCGGCCCAGACAAGACTGGAGGAGAGCCAGGAGCGTTTGCGCGTGACACTGCTTTCGGTAGGGGACGGCGTGATAACAACAGACAGGGAAGGACACATTACGCTTTTAAACCAGGTAGCCAAGGATATCACCGGTTGGACCGAGGATGTCATAGGAAAGCCTATCAACTCGATATTCAACATCGTAAATGAATATTCCGGGACCAAGGTCGATGATCCGATACAAAAGGTGCTTGAAACAGGAAGCATTGTCGGGCTCGCAAACCATACCGTGCTGATTTGCGCCGATGGTGCGAGGAAGCCTATTGCGGACAGCGCAGCTCCCATAAAGGACAACGAAGGCAACATACTCGGTGTGGTGCTGATCATAAGAGATGTTACCCGGGAGAAAAAGAACAGGCAGGAAATTGAGTATCTGGGATATCACGATGCCCTGACGGGGCTCTTTAACCGCAGATTCTTCGATGAAGAGGTGCGAAGGCTTGATACTGCAAGAAACCTTCCGATATCCATTATCATTGGCGACGTCAACAGTTTGAAGCTGACAAACGACGCCTTCGGGCATGCCAGGGGCGACCGCCTTCTGAAGGAGATGGCAAAGCAGATTTCGAAGGCCTGCCGCTGCGAAGACATCATTTCCCGGTGGGGAGGCGACGAGTTTATTATGCTGCTCCCCAAAACCGATGAAAAGACCGCTGAGAGCATATGCTCAAGAATCAGGGAGAATTGCAGCAAGGTTCGGATGTCGGAAATCAATTTCTCGATATCGCTCGGTTACGAGACAAAGTCTGAAGCAGGCACGCCGATTAATGATGTAATCAAGCGTGCCGAGGATTACATGTACCGCAACAAATCCATCAGCGGCGCCAGCCTAAGGCGCAGCAATATTGATTCTATACTGCTTGCGCTGCACGAAAAGAGCCCAAGGGAAAGGGAACACTCGAACCGGGTTGGTGAGCTTTGCAGGGCCATCGGACAAGCTATGAATCTTTCCGAAAAGGACATTGATGATCTTGGACTGGCGGGCTTGATGCACGATATCGGAAAAATCGCGATTACCGATACAGTGCTCAATAAGGAAGGAAGACTGACCACGAGCGAATGGGTCGAAATGAAGAGGCATCCGGAGATCGGCTACAGGATACTGAGCGCCTCGAACAACATGTCGTACATTGCCGAATATGTGCTTATGCATCACGAGAGGCTCGACGGCTCCGGGTATCCGAATGGGGCCGATGAATTTCAGATACCGCTGCAATCCCGTATTCTGGCCATTGCCGATGCATTCGACGCAATGACAAGCACGCGCCCGTACCGGCAGCCGGTCAGTGATGTTTCAGCTGCGCGCGAGCTTATCAGGTGCTCGGGCGCCCAGTTCGATCCGAAAATTGTGGATGTATTTGTAGAAAAGGTGCTTAAAATTAGCAGGGATGTTGTATCTGAGGCCATGGATGCGTAACATAATGGGTGCACAAATCTATTTCGGAGGAAGCCTTGGCCAGGATTGACGACGGCCTTGCGTTCATACTCAGATACGAGAATGTAGCCTGGTATGAAAATGGCATGGTCAGAATACTCGACAGGAGAATTTATCCGGAAAAAACCTGTTATGTAGAGTGTATAAACCATGGAGCGGTCGACGGCCATGTCGTCAACAAAATCGGCACATTCCAGATCGCCCTTGCCGCACATTACTGGGGGATACCTTATTTCGTGACGGGTATGCCCGATGCGGGGCATCCCGGTATCGACAGCGTAAAAATCGAGGAGCGGGATTCCGACTTTGTGCTGAGCGCTATGGGAAAGCGTACCGCCATGCAGGGCGTAAAGGGCTGCTACCCGGCGTTTGATATAACGCCGCCGCATCTTGTCGGAGCGGTTGTCACCGACAGGGGCATATTTTCACCATATAATTTAAAGAACTACTTTGCAAAGCCCTAGAAAACTCAATATAACCGCATAGATTCGGGATCGCGTGCAGATAATAGCCGGGGAGGCTATTGATGACAGCAGTTGTGGGAATACCTTGCGGGCTTTTTTATTATAAATACAAAACGCTGTGGAAGGCGTTTTTTGACCTGTTGGGAGTTAAAACGGTGCTTTCCGGGCCAACGGGGCGCAAAATCATGGAGGCCGGGATTGAGTGCTGCCTGAATGAAGCGTGTCTGCCCGTTAAAACCTATTTCGGCCATGCGGTGAGCCTGACAGGTAAGGCGGATTATCTGTTCATACCGAGATACACCAGCATACATAAAAGAGAGTACATCTGCCCGAAGTTCGGGGGCCTTCCTGATATGGTCAGGAGCAATCTAAAGGGATTGCCGAAAATCATTGATACCGAGATCAATCTGCATGACAAGGGAAGCGACATCCGGAATACGATCTATGAAATTGCCGAAGAGTTTGGGATCGGGCGAAGCAGCGCAATGCGCGCATATGAACATGCGCTGTATGGATATCATACCGAAAGGGACAGTCTGGCAAAAGCCCACAAGGATGCAAAAATAGGTGACAGCATCGCGGTCCTTGTCATGGGGCATGAATACATCGTTTACGACAAATACCTGAATATGAACATGGAAGAGAAACTTGCAAAGCTTGGATGCTCAATGCTGACTATGGACATGTATGACGCAAGGCAGTTGAGAGCACGGACCTCGTTATTGCCAAAGCCCGTGTTCTGGAGCTATGGGACGAAAGCATTGGGCTGCGCTTATTACCTGATGGAGTGCGGCGGAGTCGACGGCATCATCTACATCGGCAGCTTTGGCTGCGGAATCGACTCGTTTGTCGAATATATGATCGAGCGCCGGGTAAGAAAGGGCTCGGACATACCGTTTATGAACATCACCATCGATGAGCATACCGGCGAAGCGGGTCTGGATACCCGGCTGGAGGCTTTCATCGATACGATCAGGTGGAGGCACCGCGCATGCTAGTGACATTTCCGCACATGGGCAATGTCTTTGTCTGCGTCAAGGCGCTGCTGGATGATCTCGGTGTGCCCTATATCATGCCGCCTAAAATATCCAAAAAGACATTGGAGCTCGGCACGCGCTACGCGCCGGAAGGCGTATGCATGCCGCTTAAAATCACAGCCGGAAGCCTGATACAGGCGCATGAGCTCGGCGCGGATACCAGCATCATGCTCGGTTCCTGGGGGCCGTGCAGGTTTGGGTATTACTGCAGGATGCAGCAGGAGATTCTGGAGGACGCGGGATGCGCTATGGACGGCATCATACTCGAGTCGCCGGAAGGCGGCCTGAAGGAGCTTCTGACCCGGATAAGGCGGCTGACCGGCGACATCAGGCCCGTAAAACTTCTCAGTGCGGTAAAAAACGCCGCGCAGATATCCGTGGCGGTGGACGAACTGGAAAAGCTCTATTACATCGTTAAGCCCCGCGAAACGCAAAGTGGTCGGGCGGACAGCGTTTACAGTGCGTTTCTTGAGAACGCCAGCAGGACGCCGGGGTCGGATGAAATCAAGAGGCTGATCAGGCAGGCAAAGGCCGATCTTGGCGGCATACCCTTAAAGCACGGGGAGCGGCCGTTAAGGATCGGCATTTTCGGGGAGATATTTGATACCATCGATTCCCATTCCAGCCTCGAGCTTCAAAACCGGCTCGCCTTGATGGGCATCGAAACCGGCAGAATGCTGACGATCAGTCTTTGGGTCGTCGAGCACATGGTAAAAAAGGCGCTCGGTCTGCCGAGGGATGTGCGGTTTGCCGAAGTCTCAAGGCCATACATAGGCTCGGACATCGGCGGGCACACCCGGGAAACGCTCGGCCACTCCATACTGTATGCCATGGACGGTTTTGACGGCGTGATCCAGCTCTACCCGCTCGGGTGCATGCCCGAGATCGTCGCACAGTCGATACTGCCGCAAATATCAGCGGATTATGGCATACCGGTTCTTACGATCATCATGGATGAGATGAGCGGCGAAAACGGTTATATGACCAGAATAGAGGCGTTTGTGGACTTACTGATGCAAAGAAGAGAAAAGAGCAGGTGTACGGCAGGGGTGCTACACTGATATGGATTGTTATCTGGGCATAGATGTGGGCTCGGTCAGCACAAAGCTGGCGCTTGTCGACAGCGATGATCAAATCGTATTTAAAACCTATTTAAAAACTGCCGGGCGGCCGATAGAAGCTCTCAAGCAGGCGATGTCGGAAGCCACATTCAAAGACTGCGGCAATGTACTCGGAGCCGGAGCCACCGGCAGCGGCCGGCAGCTTGCCGGTGTCATAGCCGGCGCGGATGTCATAAAGAACGAGATTACAGCTCATGCGGTAGCGGCCGGCAAGACCATTCCGGGAGTCGGCACGGTGATCGAGATCGGTGGTCAGGACTCAAAACTCATACAGCTTGCGGACGGAGTCGTTTGTGATTTTGCGATGAACACCGTGTGCGCGGCGGGAACGGGATCCTTTTTAGACCGGCAGGCCGAACGGCTGGGGATACCCATCGAGGAGTTCGGCCGTGTCGCGCTGAGATCGGAATCCCCTGTAAGGATTGCCGGCAGATGCGCCGTATTCGCAGAATCGGATATGATACACAAGCAGCAGAGCGGTCATAGTGTCGAAGATATCGCTTCCGGTTTATGCGAAGCGCTGGTGCGCAACTATCTGAACAACCTTGCAAAGGGTAAGCAATTAAAGCCACCGGTCGTGTTTCAGGGCGGGGTGGCCGCCAATACCGGGATGGTGCGCGCATTTGAGCGTGCGCTGGGTTATGATATTACCGTACCGGAGCATTACGATGTGATGGGGGCTTACGGCGCTGCGCTCCTTGCCAAAAAGCACATGGAGGCGGATGGCAGGCCGACTGCATTTAAGGGCTGGGATGCAGCGTGCGGCAATTACTCCACACAGAGCTTTGAGTGCAGCGGGTGCTCCAATGTCTGTGAAATCATTAGGGTGCTCAAAGACGGCAATCCGATTCAATGCTGGGGCGGTAGATGCAGCAAATGGGAGGATGTAAACTTCTGCAGCTAACCGCAAGCGCATGCTTTCGCTGTGCTGACCGTTTGCTATTTGGATACAGACTTTACCGTATGAAGTTCGTAGCCACCCTTTGCTCTTTTTCGGGCTTTGCGATCCCTGCTTTTGCACCGACCTCGATGGACTTGAGCAGCCAGGCCATGTTCTTTCCGAGCGTCCGCATAATCTGCATGCCCTCATAATCCTGCCTGACCTCATCCGGCGTGTTGCCGTGCACCATGTTCCAGTATTGCGAGGACACGACCGGCATGCCGGATACCGTGAAATACTTGTTCAACTGCTCAAAAGCTGCCGTAGAGCCGCCCCTTCGGCAGCTTACGACAGCCGCCCCGGGCTTTAGTTCAAATCCCCTGCCCGCATAGAAAAACCTGTGCAGGAACGATGTGATTTGACCCGAGGGAGCGGCATAGTGAACCGGGGAACCGAATACGAACCCGTCTGCGTGCTCGGCCTTTGCAAGGGCGGCATTCACGATATCATCATGGATGCATCTGCCTGATTTCGTTTCCCTGCATATGCCGCATGCCATGCAGCCCCTCAGCGGTTCGCTGCCCACATGCATGATTTCAGTTTCAATGCCTGCGTCTGAAAGCTCTTTTGCAACCTCGCAAAGCGCAGTATAGGTGCAGCCGTGCTTGTGCGGGCTGCCGTTGATCATGAGTACTTTCATAATAACACCCTGATTTAAACTTTATTTCCGATTATACAACGCTGCGGCTGATATGGAAACTCATCTGGAACGAATATTTCATTTATAGCATTTTTATGTATTCTATTATATGATATATGTAATCTCATACGGGAGAATTTTATGCTGAACATTGGTATTGATTTGGGCGGAACGAATATAGCGGCGGGAATCGTCGATGAAAGCGGTCGGGTGCTTGCAAAGGACAGCGTGCCCACGCAGGCCGGCCGCGAAGCTCGCGAAATTGTTGCCGACATGGCAGGGCTTGTAAATAAACTGATATCCGGCAGCGGATACTCCCTTGATGACATTGAGTCGGTTGGCGTCGGGGCACCCGGTGCGATAGACCGCGAATCGGGCAAAGTGGTTTTTGCAAACAACCTGTTCTGGCACAATGTTCCGCTGCGGGATATGCTGCAGGAGACCGTCAATAAACCGTATTATATTGAAAATGACGCAAACGCGGCGGCTGTGGCCGAGCTGATGATCGGCCAGGGCAGGGGATACTCGGATCTTTTGCTGCTGACGCTCGGCACGGGTATCGGCGGCGGAATCATCATCAATAAAAGGATCATCGCCGGTTCGCATTTCGTCGGGGCGGAAGTGGGGCACTTCATCATACAGGCGGACGGTATACTGTGCACATGCGGCAACCGCGGGTGCTTTGAAAGATACGCTTCCGCTACCGCGCTGGCGGCAGCCGGGAAAGAGGCGCTGAAGTCCCATCCGCATTCCTACATTGCACTCTCATCCGGCGGCGATGAACGAAATGTTACGGCCAAAATGGTCATAGACGGAGCCAAGCAGGGTGACGCCGCGGCTTGTGCAATATTCGATCATTTTATCAAATATCTGGCGCTGGGCATTGTCTCCTTTATCAACATATTCGACCCCGAAGTAATCATTCTGGGCGGCGGGGTCAGCAATGCCGGCGATTTCCTGCTGGATGCCGTCAGAAAAAAAGTTTACGAATATGTGGTATACAAGGAACTGTCCTATGCAAAAGTTGAATTGTCTGCATTGGGAAACGATGCCGGGATCATCGGAGCGGCATTTCTCCGGAGGGTAATGGCCAGATAGCTCATAAATATTATCTAAACTAGTTTAGCGCAAGGAACGAAAACCTTGCGCTTTTGCTTTTTTCATATCCGGTAATAATATCATCTATTTCTAGAAGACTTCCAGCAACACGGTTCAACATGAAAACTCTGAATTAAAATCATAAATGCTTCCAGACTTTGCATATATCATTATAGATTAAATTGGTTGGGAAGATGGATCACATGGTAAGGAAGTATCTGCCTTTATTACTTTTAATCATTCTTGTGTTTGGCTCTTCATCATGCGGCCGGAACAAGGAAGAATCGATTTTATACGGCAGCGACATGAACCTCGGATCTATAACGGAGTCGCCGGGCGCAGCACTGTCCGGTACGATGAAGCAGACGCATACTGCCGAGTCCTCTCCTAAGCCGGAGCCTCCGTCGACTCCTGTTCCGCCATCAACCGAACCCGGCCTTTTATTTATGGATGATTTTGACGACGGATTCGATGCTGCGCTGTGGACGGCGGTGCTCAGACATGAAAATTACAACAATGAACTGCAATTCTACTGGCCGGACAATGTATTTACGCAGGATGGCAGTCTGAAACTGCGGGCGTACAAGGAAGAATTCTGCGGCTACGATTATACATCGGGTATGGTTTCAACGCAGGGCAAGCTCGCATTCAAATATGCCGATATCGAGATTCGCGCAAGGCATCCGGTCGGAAAAGGCCTGTTTGCGGCACTGTGGTTATCCCCTGCGGAAGGGGAGGATTACCTACCGGAGATCGATATCATGGAAGTTGTCGGAGATGAGCCGGTAAGCATATGGGTGGTCTACCATTTCAGGGACTTTGAGAACAAGAAGCGAACAACCGGCAATTATCTTGATATTTCAAACCTGGATGCTTTTCATACCTACCGGCTGGAGTGGAGCGAAAACTCGATCAGCTGGTACATTGACGGCGGGCTTGTACACACGACCAACCGGTCGCCCGATGTGAGCATGAATCTGGTAATGAACCTTGCGGTAGGCGGGGATTGGCCCGGGGATCCGTCCGAATCGACGGTTTTTCCGGCCGATTTCGAGATCGATTATGTAAAAGTATACCAAAACCAAAGTAGCGGAGGCTAGTCATGAGAATTATACTTGAACTTTTTTTATTCATGAGTTTGCTGTTCCCTGTGTTCCATATGCTGAACGCAATACCCAAAAAAACAAGGGGCAAAGCAGACTTGATCGATAATCTTTACCAGAGACAAATAACAGTTTTGATACCATGTTTCAATGAAGCGGAGATTATCAAAAATACAGTAGAAGGCATGATGCGGGTCGATTATGACAACTTCAAGTGCTTCATTATCAATGATGGATCAACCGATGCAACGATGGATGTTCTGGCGGATATTCTAAGACTATATCGGAGTGAAATGGCTTATTTGGATAAAATCGTAGCCGGGCAGGTCCATGGCGTGTATTCATCCACCGTAGACAACAGGTTCTATATCATTGATAAGCAAAACAGGGGCAAGGGCGACAGCTTGAACGTCGGCATCAATTATGCAAGCAGCGACATCATCGTTACGCTTGATGCGGACTGCATATTAAAAAAAGACGCGCTGAAATATGTAAACCAGTTTTTCAATGTAAAAAAACATATGGCGGCAAGCGGAGTTATCCATATACTGCAATCCTACAAGCTTACAAGAAACTCGGCAAGACTGGGCTTGCGGCTCCCGGGGCTGCTAAGGATACAAACGCTCGAATACATAAAATCCTGCTATGTGTATAAGGTTTCGTTATGCAAAATGAATGCACTGACCGTAATTTCTGGCGCATTCGGTATATTTGACAGGAAGATGCTGATTCAAATGAAAGGCTATCGCAATACGGTTGGCGAGGATATCGATATTACTTTGCGAATGCAATTTTATGCAAAACAGCGGAATGACAGGGAAATACTGTTCATTCCGGAAGCTGTTTGCTATACCGAGGGGCCGGAAAACTGGCAGGAACTCATAAAGCAGCGCATGCGCTGGCAAAAGGCTTTTATTGAGTGCCTTATCAAGTACGGCAGGGAATTGTTCCGAAAGCTATTCGGGAGCGCACTTTCATTCTTTATGGTTTTTGATGGATTTCTGGTCGGAACTTTTTCGACCATGCTATACTCCTCATCGTATCTGCTGCTGGTTGCCGGTTTGTTTATTACAAAATACAATGCCATATTCCTGTACTATCTGCTGTCTGTCCTGATACACCTGGGTTACAATACCGCAGGGCTTCTGACCGCCGGGAAATACGGCGTGCAATTTGACAGGAGGGATATCCCTCTGCTGATTCTTACTGTGGCCTATGATATATTCGTGTACAGATTCATGGTAATCGTATTTGTCATAAAGGGCACTGCCGCATATTTCATAAACAAAAGCCATTGGGACAAGGTGAAGCGAAGCGGAACCGACTACATGGTCTTAAGAAAGCAGGAAGATACGGTTTGAACAAAAAATTCGGTTTGTTTTTGGTATTGTTCATAGCGGCATACCTGATGCTTGTGCTGCTGCTGCCCGGTGTATTCTTAGAGCCAGCCACAATATGATGGATCTGGCCATCATGGTCCCAAAGATTTTATTTGCCAGGCGAAACAGCGAGCCGCCGCTCATCGATCCGGAGAAAGCCAATATCATCATTATGATGGATGACGGATGGGAAAGCGAATACAAGATCGGTTATAAGATTATGAATGAGAAGAATATGCCGGGGACGATTGCGGTGGTCGCCAATCGCGTCGGAACCGCTCAATTTATGAACTATGCCCAATTGCTCTTTTTATACGAGAGCGGTTGGGATCTGGTTAACCATACCGGCGAGCATAAGGATCTTGCCGAAATCGACAGGGATGCACAGGAAAAACAAATAGCCGGCGGGCTCAAGTGGCTCAAAAAACATGGGTTCACACGCGGAATGGATATACTTGCCTATCCATACGGCAACTTTAACGATGATACGATCGATTTATTAGGTCAATACAATATCAGGAGCGCCAGAACAACCCATATGGGACTCAACAGGGAGGGGGAGACCGACTTTGCAAGGGTAAAATCCTTTGTCGTAATGTCGGATGATACTGTTCGGGAGGTTCAGGATGCTATCGACGAAGCGGTGCACTGCGGTGGAACACTGATATTGGTATTCCACAAGCTGGGCGATGGAGACGAGTTCTCCTATGCGCCGGCAAGTTTTAAAGAACTGATTGATAATTTGGATGCCATAAGGGATGATGTTAATATCATTACATATACCCAGTGGCTCGATTCAATGGAAATGAAATAGAAAGCGGGCGGCTTTGCCGCCCGCGCAAAGTATTACACTTTCAATGCTTAAGCCTCAGTCTTAACGGTTTCCTGCTCCGGTGTCTCTGAATGCAGCTTCCGCAGTTCCTTTATGAACGATGCGGAAAAAGCGAGTGCAAGACCGGTCGTCAGTATATCCGCGATCGGCTGCGCATAGATGAATCCGTCGAATCCAAAAAAATGGTTCAATGTAAACAGCAGGGGTATGTAGAGCAGGCACTGCCTTCCAAGTGATATGGTCATTGCTTTGAGCGCTTTGCCGGTTGCCTGGAATGTAACCATTTGTGTAAACTGAATTCCTATGAATGGAACTGCAATGATGAAAGCCCGGTTCATCTTGGCTCCCGCCTCAATGGTCTGCGGATCGTTGATGAACAGGGATATCATGTCCCTGGCAAAGAAGAAAAACATGGGTGTGAATATCAGGGCGAGTATGGTGCTGTAGAGCAGGGTGGTCTTATATCCCGACAGTAACCTGTCGAATTTCCTAGCGCCGTAATTGTAGCCGGCAAACGGCTGGTAACCCTGGGAAAGACCCAGTATAAACAGGAAGAACATACTGGACACCCGCATTTGAACGCCGTTGCCTGCCACAACAAAATCTCCGTACCCAATAATCAGCCTGTTGACAAGTATCGATGATATCGTCATGACAAGGCTTGAGAGCGCGGAAGGCAACCCAATCTTCAGGGTTTCAAAATATATGGTTTTGGTCGGCTTAAAGTCTTTGGGCAGTATCGAAAGCATGGTGCCGGGCGACAACAAATGAACGGCAAAGTAAATTAAACCGGCCAGAGCGCCGATCACGGTAGCCCAGGCCGCACCCGCTGTGCCCATATTGAAAACAAGAATGAATATCGGATCAAGTATGATGTTCAGAACGATCCCGATGATCATGCCGACCATGGCCTTGCCTGTCGCGCCTTCCGACCGGATTAAACCTGCCAGAACGACCTGCAGTATCAGGATTACCGATGAAGCCCCGATAATCATCAAATAATCTCTTGTGGGTTTATAGATGGTCGGGCTTGCGCCCAACATGTTCATGAGCGGCGAAATAAATAACACGACAGCCGCCGTTATTACAAGCCCCAAAATGACTGCACTGTAAACGGCTACGGAGCATGCCCGTTTTGCTTCTTCGTAGTCGTGCTCCCCAAGCTTGCGTGATATATAGCTTGCCGATCCTATGGCAAATATGTTGCCGATCGTATGGATGAGCATGAATATGGGGCTGGCAAAGGATATGCCCGCCACCAGGGTCGGGTCACCGGTCTGGCCGATAAAATAGGTGTCTGTCAGGTTGTAGATGAGCTGTATTCCCATTGCCAGCATGGTAGGCAGTGCAAGCCGGAGTATCGCAGTCCTGACCGGTTCGCTTTCCATCAGTTCGATTCTTGATTTTTTCATGTCGTTTACCTCATGTCGCTTAGTTGTATGCTTGTCTCCTTTATGATTGTCATGGCTTCCACGAGCCTTTTGCGGTCATGATCCGTCAGCCTGTTCAGTTTGCTGTTGACATAATCGTCAAACTGCCGCTTCAGGCTGTTTGCCACACTGCGGCCCTTTTCGGTAAGCATAAGGACACGAATCCTGCGGTCGCATTCATCGCTTTGTCGCATGACCAGACCCTTTTCCTCAAGTTTATCGACCGCATAGGTAAATGAGCCTGTTTCAAGATCAATTTTCTCGCAATAGCTTTTCATAGGCTGCCCTTCGTTTTGAAATACAAACATCAGTGTTTTGCCCTCGGTTGAATTCAGGTCGTGATTGTTCACGGGCTTATATCCGTGAGACAAAATGCGCAGGAATTTCGGCAGAATCTCCATAATGAAATTACTCTTGTCGCACACGCACATATGGCCTCCCGTTTATAGTTAGAATTCAAACAATATGAAATCTAACAAATATATCGTTCGATGTCAATACTAAAGTCATATGCCGGGCTATACTTTGTTCCATTATTTAAGTTGCGCCAAAATGCTTTATTTTGATATAATAATCTATACTTTTTAGTAATACATTTAAAGGATTATGAAATGAAGAAAACATATTATATATTAATTTTAATATTGGTATTTCTGCTTTGCTCGTGCACTGCCCCAAAGGACGCCGGCGGGTTCGGAGAAAAAGATCTTATATTTGCCTATAACGGCGAATCCTATCCGCTCGATTCCGATGCAGAGCCCCTTTTGGATGTGCTTGGGGAGTCTTATGAGATGACCGAGGCCGTAAGCTGCATGTTCGAGGGCATGGACAGGACCTTTGAATACGAGGACGCCATTATAACCACATACCCTGCGGGTGATAAAAACCTGATGGATGAAATCGTCCTGATGAGCGACCGCTTTTCCACATCCAGGGGAATCACGGTAGGTTCCGCAAAGCAGGATGTCATTGCCGCATACGGCGAAGGTTATACCGATGACGGCATGGTATTGACCTATAAGCTTGACCCGGAGGATATGTTCTCACCGCAGCTCTATTTCGCATTCCGGGATGACAAGGTAGCGAGCTTCAGCTTCTACAATCCCACCGACCCGAACTGATAAGAGGCTGTTATGGTTTTCAGCTCAACCGTATTCCTGTTTCTATTTTTACCGGTAACCTATCTCGTGAACCTCTTGCTACCCAGGAGGTTCAGCAATTATTGGCTGCTGCTGACCAGCCTTCTATTTTATGCATGGGGCGAGCCTGTATTCGTTCTGGTCATGCTGTTATCAATTGCGGCCAATTATCTGTTTGCGCTGGGCATTTCGGAGCGCTCACCAAAGCTTTATGTCACGCTTTCGGTCGTTTTCAACCTGCAGCTGCTGGGCGTATTTAAGTATACCGGCTTTGTAGTTGAAAATATAAACGCTCTGCTCGGCATGAATATACCGGTTCCGGCCATCCGGCTTCCGATCGGTATCTCGTTTTTTACATTCCAGGCCATGTCGTACTGCATCGATGTATACCGCAGGGCTACCGACGTGCAGAAAAACGTTTTCAAGGTGGCATTGTACATATCATTCTTTCCGCAGCTCATAGCCGGTCCCATTGTAAAATACCGCGATATAGCCGCTCAGATCGATGAGCGGAGCATGACGATTGAAAAAACCTCCGTGGGAATCCGCAGGTTTATTGTGGGACTCGCCAAAAAAGTATTGATCGCAAATTCACTTGGGATAGCCGCGGACAAGGTTTTCGCACTTTCGCCCGAAGCCGTCAACATGCCGGTCGCATGGGCGGGCGCGATCTGCTATGCGATGCAGATATTCTTTGACTTTTCAGGCTACTCGGACATGGCGATCGGACTCGGGAAGATGTTCGGCTTTGATATTATGGAAAACTTCAATTACCCGTACATATCGCGCTCCGTCAGGGAGTTCTGGCGGCGCTGGCATATATCGCTCGGGGACTGGTTCCGGGAAAATATATACATACCTCTTGGCGGCAACCGTAAAGGAATTGCCAGGACATGCCTGAATGTCGGAATCGTGTTTTTGCTGACGGGTCTGTGGCACGGCGCGCAGTGGACATTTGTCGTATGGGGCGCATTCCACGGCCTCTTTATGGTGCTTGAAAATGCGGGAATTTTGAAAACGGACAAGTGGCCCAAACCTGTTGCTCTTTGCTACACATTACTGATAGCCGTAACCGGTTTCGTGATGTTCCGGGCAGATGATATCGCGCACGGAGCGAACCTTATTGCTTCAATGTTCGCAGGGTTCCGGTGGGGTATGGCATACAGAGCGGTTTTATACGATATTTTAACTCCCACGGTGGTCGTCAGCGCCGTGTTCGGAGCCCTGGCATCAGCCCCGGTTGTGCCGTGGCTGAAGCAAAAGCTGCCCGCCAAGCTCTGCAGCGCAGCCGGTTATGCCGCATCGCTCATACTGCTCGTGCTGTGTGTGATGTCGCTTGCTTCGTCAACATACAATCCGTTTATATACTTCAGGTTCTAGGTTGCAATATGAGAAAAGTTTTACTTCTGGCATATGTGGTTATCTTCTTTATACTGAGCATCATTCCCGCGGCATTGGCGCCCCTCGGCATTGGTCTTGCCGGCTATGAAAAGAGGCAGCTTGCCCAAATGCCTAAATTGATTTCCGATTCGGGCTTCAATGCTGATTTTACCGGTCAGTTCAACGACTATTTCAACGATCATTTCGGCTTCCGGAATTCCATGATCGGGGCATGGTCTGCGCTTAACTATTACCTGCTGGGAACATCGGCAAGCAGTAAGGCTTTGGCCGGGAAGGACGGCTGGCTTTATCTTTCGGCTACAGTGGATGATTACCGCAGCAAACAGACGGTTACGGATGGGCAGATCGATGCGATTGCGGAAATACTCTTGGAGATACAGCAAAGGGTGCGGAAACAGGGCGGCGCTTTCGTATTCGTAATAGCGCCGAACAAGAACTCGGTGTATCCCGAGTATATGCCGGAGAGCATCGTGCCGCTTAACGGCGGTAACAATTACGACAGGCTGGTCTCGGCCCTGGATGCGCTCGGAGTCAGCCATACCGACTTAAAGTCAAGCCTTGCAGGGCAAAAGGGAGGGGAACTCCTTTACCACAAATGGGACACCCACTGGAACGGATATGGCGCATGGCTCGGTTACCTGGAAATTCTGGATTGCGCCGGTATCGAGGATGGATTAAGCGTCGGGAGTTTCGTAAGCGCAAGGGACTGGCAGGGCGACTTGCTGAACATGGTGCTTCCCGGATCCAAAAAGCTTGACGAGCAGATGTATCCCAAACTGCCGGATTCATTTGAGTATGAAAATCCTGCGGCCAGGGTTGATGATGTTGATATCTCCACTTTTAGTGATGTAAACGGACAAAGCGTACTGTTATACAGGGATTCATTTGCAAACCAGCTTATACAGTATTTCTCCAATGCATTCGGACGGACAAGGTATTTAAGAGGCGCTCCCTACGATCTTGCATGGATCGATTCGGAAGCGCCTGATCTTGTGATTATTGAAATCGCCGAGCGGAATATTCCTGAGCTTATAAAGAACCTTGGAATAACCGGTTAGTTTTTATTGTTCCCGTATGAGTATCAGTGAACCGAGGTCATAATCGGTGGCAAGGTAGTCGTCCCAATCCTCATAGTTGAAATGCCACCACTCATAGTTGAAAATTGTGAACCCGCAGCTTTCCATGACTTTTGCCATGTATTCCATGTTGGCCCTTGCTTCCGCGCTCATTGCTTTGCTGTCCCTGTGCGAAGTTTCATTGAATGTATGCATTGGAGATGGCATCTCCAGCTCATTTCCGCTGGAGTCCACGAGCGTCATATCGATGGCGGCCCCGCGGTTGTGTTTTGATGCGTTGTTCGGATTTGCTATGTATTTCGTATTATTTATTTTATCAAAAAGTATGTACTGCACGGACTGAGGCCTGTATGCATCGTATATTTTAATGCTGTACCCGTCCTTCTGGAACTTTTCCTGCGCCGCCTTGAGGTTGTCGATCACGTCATACTGTATGAGGGGTGCGGCGGCGCCATACAGCACCTGACCGGTAAAATTGCGGTCGGTAGCGAAAATCAGGTCGATTTCAACGGAAGGCAGGTACTTTCTGATGTCGACAAGATGGTTCTTCAGCGTGATCTCGGCTTTATCGGCGACCCCGTCGCCATTTGTGTCGATCGCCTTGCCGTCCACGTGTCCGTCACCCTCGAAGTCGACGTTGGCTCCGACGGCGAACGCACCGCTGGGCAGATTGCGCTTTTCCGTGCCGGTCGTTTCAGGAGGCAGGTAATAATAGATTTCTTCCTCGGGAAGCGTCAGGCCGCTGTTCTTCTCAACAAAATCAAGACTGACATAAGCCGAAGGCAGATCGGCAAAGGTGATTTTGCACCATCCGTTCTCTTCCGACAATATTTCGATGACCACGCCGTTTGCGATCGCACCGACAATATCATAGTCGGTGCCGGGGCCGGAGCGGACCCTGAGGTTGCTTGAGGTGTCAGCAAGCTTAATCTGCCCGAGGTTCAGCACCGGTGTCGGTTCCGGTGTCGGAACACCGGTCGGCGACGGAGTCGGCGTGGCCACGATCGGCGTGAATTGGGCAGGCGAGGCCGTCACAACCTGCGAGGCCGGGCCGGAACACCCGGATGCGAGAAACATGATCGTCACTGTTAAAAATAGTAAAGCTTTTTTCACTGGAACCATCTCCATGCTCATGATTGGGTTACGCTGTTCGCCGGGTGCAGCGGATCGGTGGGATCGATATGCGGATATTCCTGACTGATGCGTGGAACGGGGTCGGCAGTCGTACCGCGCGGGGAGCCGTTTACAATTTCCACAATGGTGCCGGGTTCGCAGTATTCATAGATAAAATACGCGCATTCGGTCAGAGTTCTTAAGCACCCGGAAGTGACCATCTCGCCGATCTCATAATACTGGTCGTGGTACATCGTGTCGATTTGCTCTTTTGCGTATAGCGGCCCATGGATGTACAGGCCTTCATAATAGGAGGTCGCGTATTGTGTATAGGCTTCGTCGGCGCCGAAATGATGCCAGCGGTCCCTTTGGCCGAGCTGGAAAAAGCCCGTGGGAGTTTTACCCAGCGTCTTTCCGGTGGCGGTGATGTAGCGGCCCACAAGTTCGCTGTATTGACCGTCCGAGCCCTTTTCGAAGATGCTGATGGTCGAAGAACCTTTTTCGATGTAGATATAGTACGGCATATCGGGCGGAAGTGTCGGCGACAGCGGATATCCCTGCTGGTCGCGCAATACCGGCGTCGGGGTCGGCTCCGGTGTTTCGGTCGGAACAGGGGTCGGCGAAGGCGTCGGTTCCGGTGTAGGTTCGGGAGTCGGCCCGAGAGTAGGGGTTATCTGCTGCATGACATCGGCATTGTTTGCAGGTGAAGCGCTGCAGCCGGCGATAACCGCCACCGCCAGGCACAGCAGAACAATCAGGATCGTTAAGTCTTTCTTCATATGTTCTCTCCGGTCATATCATGTTGTATTATATGTTTATGTATTTATCAGCATCATTGTATGTCCTCAAATCGCATTATGTCAAGGCGAAAGCAATAGATTCGATACAATAATAATCAATAATTATACAACAAATTGTAATAATTTTGTATTATTTCTGACTTGAATTTTAAGCAGGACATGAAATCAATTCTTGACACCAGGGCTGAAGTAGCCTGCCCGCGCAGGGACGGGGGACTTAGTAAAAAGAGAGCGAATCACTCCGCTCTCTTTGTTTACTACAGTAGTTAACCGGGCTATTTCTTCAGATTAAACCAGGCCTTAAGCCCCGGATACTGGGCCTGCTCCTCAAGCTCTTCCTCGATGCGAAGCAGCTGGTTGTACTTTGCCACGCGGTCGGTGCGGCTCGGAGCGCCTGTCTTGATCTGTCCTGCGTTCATCGCAACGACGATGTCGGCTATCGTAACATCCTCTGTTTCGCCGGAGCGGTGCGACACGACTGCGGTATATCCTGCGCGGTTGGCCATCTGTATCGCGTCGAATGTCTCGGTCAACGTGCCGATCTGATTGACCTTTATAAGGATCGAGTTACATACGCCCATGCCGATGCCCTTTGCAAGACGCTCGGTATTGGTGACAAACAAATCGTCGCCGACGAGCTGTATTTTGCCGCCCAGTTCCTTCGTGAGCATTTGCCAGGCTTCCCAGTCCTCTTCGGCCACGCCGTCTTCAATGGATATGACCGGATACTTTTCACAAAGCATCTTCCAGTAGTCGACCATCTCCTGCTTGGTGAACAGCTTGTCGCTCTTCCAGAAGTAATACTTGCCTTCCTCGCCTTTCGCCTTGGCCTCTTCGTACATTTCAGTGGCAGCCGGGTCCATCGCGATCATGAAATCCTCACCGGGCCTGTAGCCGGCAGCCTCGATGGCTTCGACGATAAGCTGAAGCGCTTCCTCATCGGTCTTTAAGTTCGGGGCGAATCCGCCTTCATCGCCGACCGCAGTGCCGTAACCCTTGCCCTGCAGAACTTTTTTCAGGTTATGGAACACTTCGGCGCTCATACGAAGGCATTCTTTAAAGCTCTCTGCGCCCACCGGCATGATCATGAATTCCTGGATATTCACGCTGTTGTCGGCGTGCTTGCCGCCGTTTAAGATGTTCATCATCGGAACCGGCAATGTTTTGGCATTGACCCCGCCCAGATACTTGTAAAGGGGCAGATCGGCCTGCATTGCTGCGGCCTTTGCCACGGCCATCGATACGCCGAGTATCGCGTTTGCGCCGAGCTTTGCTTTGTTCGGTGTGCCGTCAAGATCGATCATGGCCTTGTCAATGGCAGCCTGGTCAAGCGCGTTCATACCGACGATTTCCTTGGCAATCAGCTTGTTTACATTGCTGACGGCCTTGGATACGCCTCTGCCGAGATAACGCTTCTTGTCGCCGTCGCGAAGCTCAACAGCCTCGAAAGCGCCGGTAGATGCGCCGGAGGGTACCGCTGCGCGCCCCGCCGCGCCGCCTTCCAGGAATACCTCGACCTCGACGGTCGGATTGCCGCGGGAGTCCAGGATTTCTCTGGCTCTTACTTCTTCAATTGTGAACATATATTTAGCTCCTTTGTGAATTATTTATTTACAAAATCAATCCTATATATCCTATCAAACCTGCGCCTATTAGTCAAAATTAACATTAAAAATGCTAAAATTTATTGCTATGAATGCCGGACTACCCCTATTCTATTCATTTGATTTGATGTTTAACCGAAATTCTATATCGATACCGAAATTAGCGCATCGAATTTTTGTGATAGGAAGTGGCACAGCCGCGTGAATTAGCGCTTTTCGGGTGAACCTTGCATCATTGGCGGAGGTCACCGGCAACGGAATTTTCTATGCATGGACATTCGCAGCATATATAATGTATTTAGCGGCAATGATCCCGGGAATTGCATGGAACAGGCATTCCCGTGCCAAAGAGAAAGTCGGAAACCGGCAAAGCGCCGGATTTGCGCTACGGGGGAGGTTTTGTATGACGAAA
>Ga0123334_1000138_pt1 | contig 90535 bp, 98 predicted proteins | sample BiotimSIPDNA_FD_89706 | JGI IMG/M metagenome (GOLD analysis project Ga0123334, IMG submission 89706) | Anaerobic biogas reactor microbial communites from Washington, USA - Biogas_R1 time_0 SIP DNA | ecosystem: Engineered > Bioreactor > Anaerobic > Unclassified | place: Washington, USA...
CCCGCCTGAGGGGCCCTCAGCATCATTTCGTAGTCCATCATGCCTCCGAGAGGCAGGTTGACCAGGATCATCCCGAACCCGATCGGAACCAGCAGAAGGGGTTCCATCCCCTTTGCAATGGCAAGATATATGAGTGTCAACGCTATTACGATCATCAGGGCGTTTCCCCAGTAAAACAGGGGGAAGCCTGTTTCCATTAATCCAAAAATCACCTCTTTTCCTCCTTTACTCGATCTGAACGGAGTCTATTTTTTGACACCGAAAAATTTTTCCAAGGTTATTCTCGTCAGTTCCACTGATATCCACAGCAGCATCAAGATGCCGAAAACCAGCCCGAATCCGCCGGCCGCTGTTTTTATCGCCAAAGTCCAATCAATTGTATCCATAGACGCTCCTTCTGTCCGGACAAGCCGGAATTATCAAAAAAGTATTGATCTCAAAGGGATGCTTTCTCCCTTTGTGACCTCGATACCGATCCTCGGCAAAGGGTCATGAACATCTTCCGGCGATGCTGTCATGACAGAAACGCTCGCCCCCTTTCATCCTGGTAAGTTTAATTATATAATTTTAATTAAATTAAATAATTAGAGCAGGAATACCACGACAAACAAACCTTGAAAATGCTCATTGACTGACATCGCGGATCGGCTTTTACGATCTGTTCATACGTTTCTTTTCCGCCTCTGTCAAGCTTTCGGTAATATGTTTCTATATAAGTAGTTTATTATATTCACTAATCATCGTTAAATATCTCAATATCACTATGAGTTGGAAATGGCCGGGTTTCACCGGACGGAATGGGCTACTTCTTGGTGATCCGCTGGTTGGGAGGGATGTTTACCCGGGATCGATTTTGGAGCAGAAATCAGTCCACACCGAAATCGAGAGATCCCCGGGCCGGGTGAATGAGGGCAGGCGTCCCATGGGATACCTGCCCCCAGCCGGGCAGGGAAAGGCTGGTCCTGAAGTGAAATGATGGAAACGGCAGGTCCTGTTCTATGAGCTTCTTAAAACGGAAATCGGGGTGAGGATAAGAGGGATGGTTTTTTTCGCCTGCGTCTGGGAACTCAGGCAAAGACGGGAAGGAACCCTTGATGCGGTAAGGAAACCGCAGGATTCTCCTTCCTGTCCTGTCTGTAAAGAAGGGGTAATTCCGTTGGCGGTTCTCAAGATCCCGTAAACGGACATCTTCCGGCAATCGTGATGAATTCCCGCCGGAAGGGATCCCTTCCGGCCCTTCAGCTTTTGTCTATCCGAAGAATATCCATGTAACAAGGAAAAAAAGCGGAATCAAAATGCCCGTGGACCAGGCCATATAGCCGAAGAAGGAGGGCATCCTGACCTTGTTCTCTTCGCAGATCGCCTTGACCATGAAGTTCGGTCCGTTGCCGATGTATGAGTTGGCCCCCATCAGAACGGATCCGGCTGAAATGGCCTTCAGCAGGGTTTCGGGGACGCCCACGACGAGCCCGGAAAGGATCCCCTGGGCGTGGGCGACGCTCTGGGCGGTGCTCATGAAGACGAGATAGGTGGGGGCGTTGTCCAGAAAGCTGGAGAGCAATCCGGATACCCAGAAGAACTGCCAGGGAGCAATCACACCGAGCTGACTGCCGTGCACCTGAAGCATGGTGAGGACGGGAACCATGGTGACAAAGATCCCGGCGAAGAGGATCGCCACTTCCCTGATGGGGTGATAGGTGAAGGCATTTTCTTCCCGCAGGTCCTTTTCGGTGAAATACACGGACAGGCCGGCGGCCGCGATCATGACGCCCTCACGGAGCCAGGGAATGGGGGGAAGGAAGAAAGAGCCGATAACGAGAAGGAGAAAGAGAAAATTGATCCTGCCCTTGATCTCCAGTTTTTTTTCGGGAAGCCGTTCCATCGCCCTTCGGGCCCGTTCCTTGCTCTCTTTTTTCACAAAGTGGGAATCCATTGCAAAGAAGAGAATCAGGAGGATTCCGATGGCCAAGGCCCAGATGGGCAGCAGCCTCAGCGTCCAGAAAAAGGGTACGCCCCGCAGAAACCCGAGAAACAGGGGCGGATCGCCCAGGGGCGTCAGGAGCCCGCCGATATTGGAAACGATGAAGATGAAAAAGATGTAGATGTGGACCACGTACCTCCGCCATTTGTTGGCCCGGATCAGGGGCCGGAGAAGCACCATGCTGGCGCCCGTCGTGCCGATAAGGCTTGCGAAGACGGACCCGATGAGAAGGAAGATCGCGTTCAGCATCGGCGTTCCCTGGGCCCCGACGCGGATGACAATCCCGCCGGCGATGATGAAGAGGGACCCCAGGAGGATAATGAAGGAGATGTATTCCTGAAGCACGTGCAGCAGCAGGGTCCACTCCGTGAAGATGACGAGGAGAGCCGCCGGGATGGCCAATCCGAGAGAGACCAAGCCGAAATACCTGCCCCACCAGTCCCCGTTGATCAGGGGGATGACGGCAATGCAGAGAAGGAGTCCGACAAAGAAGACACCGCTCCACAGGGGAAAATCCACCGTGTGGCTTCCTTCGGAGGCCATGGCCAGCGAAGGAAGAAGCAGCAGCAAAAGACCGATGGATACAATTCTAGCGTATGTTCCGTAAAACATCTTTATTCTCCATTATTTAGGAAAGTTTGTTTTAAGATAAACCCGAAGTCCGCATCAGCAGGGGCACAGCCGTTATGGTCTTTTTTTCAAAGGTCGGTTGTGACTGAGGTGCTTCCTTCCGCTCCTTCCTGCAGCGGAAAAAGCGGAAGGACTGGCAGAATTGAAAATTTTCAAGAGAATTGGATCTTTTTAACGTCTTACTCGTCTTCCCGCATGGCCAGGGGGATCGTGAAGAGCCCGACAATGACCACTGAATAGCCAACGGCCTTGATCACCATGCGGGTGGTTCCGGGGGGGTACTCCGGGGCGAGCAGGCGCACCAGAGCAACCCCCAGAAGGGCAATGCAGGTTCCAACAATCCACCACCACTGGCGTCTCTGCTTGAACATTATTTCAGCAGGGCGCAGTAGATGCCGGCCAGGATCGCCGTCGTGATGACACCGCTGACGTTGCAGCCCAGGGCGAAGGGCATGATCATCGCACGGGGATTAACCTTGGCGACGTACTTCTGGGCAACCTTGGACGTGGTCGGTGTACAGGAGACGCCGGCAATTCCCACCACCGGGTTGTATTTCTTCCCGCTGATGTAATACATGAGAATACCGCCGATAAGACCGCCGACACCAGATACCATAAGGGCGGTGGAGCCGAGGACCAGGATCTTCAGAACCCTGGGGTCGAGAATGGTGTTGGCTTCGCAGAGGACGCCGAGGATCAGGCCCAGGAAGAAGGTCGATGAATAAAGAATGGTGGACTCGAGCAGTTCGATGTAGGGCTTGACGCCCGCTTCCCGGATGATGATGCCCACGAAAAAGGATGAGAAGAGCGGCCCGGCGACCGGGAAGAGCAGGCAGAGGATCGTACAGGCAATGACGGCAAACATGATCTTCTGCAGGGGCGTAATTTTGGGCATTTTGCTGAGGTCCATGGGAAGGGCCGCCATTTTTTTCGGAATCATGGCCTTGATGAGGTAGGGGTACAATCCGTAACAGAGGCTCAGGTAGAGATAGGCCACGATCCCGATGGGAACGAAAAGATGCGGGGACAGGATGAGGGAGGTGAAGAGCACCATGGGGCCATCGGCGCCGCCGACGATGGCCGTCGCCGCCGCTTCCTGGGGGGTCATGCCGAAGGCGATGGCCAGGGGGAAGACGGCAACGGATCCCAGCTCACCCCAGAGCGCGATGAACATGCTGCTGAAAGGGCGCGCCAGAACGTAGCCGATGTCGCAGAGCACCCCGATGCCGATGAAAACGAGGCAGGCGATCAAACCGTTGCTGAAGCTCATCGTGTAAATGGGCTGGAGCCAGTTGACCTGGATGATGTTGACCAGGGCTGCGGGGTCCGTAATCAGGGGATCGAGAAAGATGGTTCCTGTTTTATCCGGCGCCAGGAACAACACGGAAGCGTTGACCGCCGCCATTCCCAGACCCATGGGGATCATGATGAGTGCTTCCAGGATTCCCTTGTAGCCAAGATAGACAAAGGCTATTCCCATCAGCATCAGAACCACGCGGGCAATCGCATGGATAGGGTCCTGGGCGACCAGGGTGGCGATACCCTGAAACAACTGTAATACTTCGAAGTCTAACATGTTATCCTCTCCGTTTAAAATATGATCATTTCGGTTATGTGCCTTTTTCTGTAGTGCACCTTTTTAAAGATGGAGATCATTACTTCCCTTTACCAAAGAACATCGACATCGCCTTAATCAGGCCTGCGGTTCCAAATCCGATGGCAATTAAAATCAGGTATACAAGGCCGGCAAATTGAATTGATTCGCCTACAGTCATTTTTTTTCCTCCTTCCTATTAATTTTTACTAAGAAAAACTTCGGTTGCTTGACGATCAGGTTCCGGATGTATACAAACAACAGGCAGGAAAAATAAACATAAAAAGACTGCAATGTTACTATATATGAAATCCTTATAGTGCATGCGGCTGTTGAATATGTAATATCTTGTTATTGTTTGTAAATAATAAAAGGTCACTTGACGCCGATCGGGGCGCTTTTGTGGAGAAAGGCCGGAACATCAAAAAAAAACTTGAGAATTCGGTGACGCGGAACTTGATGTTGACCCCCCGCTTGTTTCCATGTAAACAATGAAAAAAACTACGTTGAGGTGCGCACATGAGCTTGAGGATTTTGGTCGGGATTGACGATTCGAACTATGCGCAGCGGGCCATTGCTTACGGGATCGCCCTGGCGAAGAAGAGCGGCGCCACGCTTGCGGGGATATGCGTTGTCGACACCTTCGGAATTGAAAGGCACTCCGCCGGAGCGAACATCGGAGCGTTTTACTTCGCCCAGAAATTGATCGACGAAAAAATTAACGAGTCCCGGGAAAAACTGGAGAAGCTGCTCGATGAATTCGAAGAGCACTGCAGAAACAACGGCGTACGATACGAAAAGATCATGACGAGCGGAACCCCGGCCAAGGAGATCGTTCGTGAATCGGAATTGGCGGACCTCCTGATCATGGGCGTGAGGACTTTTTTTCATTTCGAAACGATCGAGGGTCCAGGAGATACGTTCGAAAAGGTGGTCAGCCAGGGAAGATGCCCGCTTCTTGCGGTCACGGACGAGGAGCTTCCCCTGGAGATGGATGTCCTGATCGCCTACGACGGTAATCTGAAGTCCAACAATGCCCTGAAGGCCTTTGCCGGCATGAACGATCTGTTCCATTTTTCCCCGTCGGCGACCTTATTGAATGTCAATGATGACCCCAGTGAAGGCGACAAGACCCTGGAGAAGGCCGACCGGTATCTGAGTGCTCATGGATTGAAAACCAGAACGAAGGTGCGGGCGGGCAGGCCCAGGGAGATGATCCACCGGACCGTCAAGGAGATGGGAGAGGGGAAGAAGACCCTGCTGGTCATCGGTACGAGCGCCAGCAATGAAGTCGCCAGTTTTTTTCTGGGAAATTCCCTTAAGAACGTCGTTCGGGACGGTTCAATTCCCCTGTTTATATTCCATTAAAGACAAAAAAGCCCACCCTTTTCCCTGCTTCCCTGCGAGGCAGCTCCGGGCGGGAGAGGACAGGGCAACAATTCTGCAAAACAAAAAAGCACTCCCGGGGTCGAAGACCCTGCGCCGGAGTGCTTTTTCATGTCCTTCTCACAAGTTGGGCAACAAGTTGTTATATAGGTTTTACATTAACCGCCGCCGGTCCTTTCTGACCTGTCTGTACCTCGAAACTGACGCGCTGTCCCTCGTACAGGGTTTTAAACCCGCTGCTCTGAATGGCGCTGTAATGAACGAATACGTCACCGCCCTCATCCTTTTCAATGAAGCCGAATCCCTTTTGTTCATTGAACCATTTTACTTTCCCTTCCGGCATCGCTTCTCTCTTCCTTTCTCAATTTTTTTCCGTTGGACCGGCACTCTGAAACAAAAAACCGCCAAGACCTAAAAGAGCATGGCGGTAAACCTTTGCACTTCAAAATGTCTTAAGCCAACTTGCTGTATACCATACACGGGAACAAGCTCCCAGCTTCCCGAGCGTACAGTTAAAATTTCCATTATTTTTAGTATGAACCTTCACGAATGTCAAGGGGTATTTCCAAGTATTTTTTTGGGCGGAATCCTTGGCCCTGCTTGGGCTGCAGCGGTCTGAACGGTGCTGAAAACCACCCCGTTCTGAATATTTTCAAAGCCTTATTATAGCTGTGAAATGATTATAGGCTTTCCTGATCCGCTCCGAAATCCATGCCGGGCTAAAAAATTCGCCGGGGAAGTCGGTTTTGCAGCCGTTGCGGGCATCAGGGCGACAAATTTGTGCTTTACAATTTTACGGGATAACGATTAAATGCAGGGGACCGAACGCACAGGCACTTTCTGATGCCGGCGTGGTATTCGACAGGGGGCAGGGGATATGGAAGAAATCAGAGGGCCGGAATCGTGTTATGACGTGGTGATTGTCGGCGGGGGACCGGCAGGGCTGACGGCGGGGCTATATGCTTCCCGGGGCGGTTTGAAGACCCTGCTGCTGGAGGGGGAGTCTTCCGTAAGCCAGATCACGGTGACCGATCTGGTGGAAAACTATCCGGGATTTCCCGAAGGGGTCAACGGGTACGATCTCGTTGAGCGCTTTAAAGCGCAGGCCCGCCAGTTCGGGGTGACGGTGCAGGCCGACGATGTCAGGGCCGTTTCCAGGGGGCCGGGGGATTCAGAATCGACAGGCGGCTGGATCGTAAACGGAAAAGGGACGTATCGGGGGTTGGCCGTCATTGTGGCTACGGGAGCCAACTGGCGCCGCCTTGGAGTGCCTGGAGAAGAGGCCTTTGCCGGGAAGGGCGTGTCCTATTGCGCCACCTGTGACGGTCCATTTTACCGGGACCGGGAGGTTGTCGTCATCGGCGGCGGAGATACCGCGGTCCAGGAGGCTCTCTTCCTGACGAAATTCGCCCGCAAGGTCACGATCGTACATCGCAGGGACCGCCTGAGGGCGACCCCTGTTCTGCAGCAGAAAGCCCTTGCCCATGATCGGATCGAGTTTGCCTGGGATTCCGTGGTGGAGGAAATTCAGGGCGGGGCCTTCGTGGAGGGCGTCCGGATCCGGAATCTCAAGGATCCTGAACGGTCGCGCGTGATCCCGGCAGACGGAGCCTTTGTCTTTGTGGGGTTGACGCCCAATACGGAATTTGTCCGGAATGTGGTGAATTGTGATGAAAGCGGATACATCCTTGCAGACAGCGAAATGAAAACATCGGCGAAGGGGATCTTTGCCTGCGGGGACTGCATTTCCAAGCTGCTGCGCCAGGTCGTTACGGCCTGCGGAGATGCGGCGACGGCGGCCTTTTCGGCTCAGCTCCACGTGGAAGACCTGAAGGGGGATTCCTATCTGGGAAGAAGGGATTGATGCATGGATTCCTTTCTGCTCTTCTGGCAGTACCTGCCCGCCAAACTCCGGCCGGAGCTGTTTTCCATCGGCTCCTTCTCCGTTCGCTATTACAGCCTGATGTACCTGGTGGCCTTTTTTTTGACCTATGTCCTGGTCATGTACCGGATCCGAAAGGAGAGGTTTTCCTATTCCAGCGAAACGATTCAGGACCTTTTGCTCTGGACCATTCTTGGATTGATCGTCGGGGCGCGGCTGGGCTATGTCCTCTTCTATAATTTCAGTTATTATCTGAGCCACCCCCTGGAGATTCTTCTGCCCTTCGAGTTCTCCGGCGGGATCCGGTTTGTGGGAATCAGCGGCATGTCCTATCATGGAGGGGCGATCGGCGTTCTTCTGGCGACGCTGATCTTCTGCCGGAAACGGGCCATCTCCTTCTGGAATATTCTCGAGCTTTTTTCTCCCGCCGTCCCCCTGGGCTATACCTTCGGCCGGATCGGCAACTTTATCAACGGGGAGCTCTATGGGCGGATGACGGACGTGCCGTGGGGAATGTATTTCCCCCTGGATTCCCTGCATCAGCTTCGCCATCCATCGCAGCTTTACGAAGCCTTCTTTGAAGGTCTGGTCCTGTTTGCCATTCTCTGGAGCATCCGTCGAAGAAGCCCCTTTGACGGATTTCTCTTTGCCGCCTACCTGTTCGGCTATGGCTTTGTCCGGTTCTTTATCGAATTTTTCCGTGAACCGGATGTCCAATTGGGACTGATCTTCGGGGGTGTCTTCACCATGGGGCAGGCGCTGTGCCTGCTCATGATGGCTGCCGGCGTCCTGATTTACTTTTTCCGTAGGGCCGATCATTGCCGTGCTTGACCAAATCCCCGTCCAGGGGCGGGAGGATCGCTGAGAAACCGGTTCGGAAATCCGACTGAGGGAATCCCATGATCATCGAGACGTTGATTATTGTTTTTGGCTTGTGCATTTTTGAGATCATCTGCAGTGTGGACAATGCCATTATCAATGCGTCCGTCTTGAGGACCATGTCATACAAGTATAGGAAGATATTCCTGTTCTGGGGTATCCTCTTCGCCGTCTTCGTGGTGCGGGGACTTCTCCCCTTTGTTATTGTCTGGGCGACAAACACCAGCTTGACGATTCCCGAAGTTTTCACGGCCTGCTTTTCCGAGAATGGCGAGGCGGCCAGATCGATGGAAAAATCAAAGCCCCTGCTGCTCCTGGGCGGAGGCATCTATCTGCTTTACGTGGCTTTATCCTGGCTGTTTCTCGAGGAAAAGAACTATGCCTTCCTGGTCGAACGGTTCCTGAAGCGCCAGAGCGTCTGGTTTTATGCCATTGTCTCGGTGGTGACCACGGTGCTTGTCTTCGTCTCGATCCGGATTGATCCCACCCTGGCGCTGGCTGCAACCTTCGGTGTCTCCGCGTTTTTTATTACCGATGGATTCAAAAAGAACGCCGAAGAAAAGGAACGGGAGCTTCTGACGGGCAACTTGAGCGCCTGGAGCAAAATCCTCTATCTGGAGGTCCTGGACACGTCCTTTTCAATCGATGGCGTCATCGGCGCTTTCGCCTTTACGCTGTCGGTGCCGCTGATCATTATCGGGAACGGCCTGGGGGCGTTTGTGGTGCGAGAACTGACCATCAAGGGGATTGATGTGATCGCCCAGTATGCCTATCTGAAAAACGGCGCCATGTACTCCATCGGCGTGCTCGGCACCCTGATGATTCTGGAAAGTTTTGGTCAGGAGCATCCCTTCTGGCTTGCGCCCCTTAATACGATCGTCATATTGAGTTTCTTCATGATTCTGTCGGTGAAGGAAATAAAGCAGGCGCACGGAAAGAAGTAGGATCTTTTCCCGGCCACCCGGACGGGACATTGATCGGAGAGGATAAGGAGGCGCAATGGCCATCTTGGCGATTACCAAACAGTTTGGGAGCGGAGGGGGCGAGATCGGAAGCTCCGTTGCAAACCTTCTGGGATATGAGTACATCCCCCTGAGCCGGATTTTTGAGGAGGCCGCGAAAGCGGGAACGGAAATGCAGCGGCTCGTCGAGAAATTCGATTCGCACGTTCCCGGCCTCTGGGAGCAGATTGACTGGTCCTTTCTCGTCTTTGCCGCATTCTGCGAGAGAGTCGTCCTGGATTACGCCCTTCGCAACGATACCGTGGTGATGACGAGGGGCGGCAATATCCTGTTGAAGGATATTCCCCATGCCCTGAGGGTTTTCATGACGGCTCCTTTTGAAGCCCGGGTGCAGCGGATCATGAAAAAGGAAGAGGTCGGTGAGGACATTGCCGCCCTGATGGCCAAAAAAGCGGATCGCGAAATGGCGGTGACGATCCAGCAGATTTATGGGGCGAACTGGAAGGATCCCACGGAATATGATCGGGTCATCGATACAACCAGCCGGGACTGGGAGGAGATCGCCTGCAGCCTTCGCGACGGCCTGCTGGAGAAGCAGAGGGATTTCGAGGAGGAGGCGTGGAGGATGCTTTCCATGAGGGCCCTGGCGACTCGGGTCAAGGCCAGAATCATGACGTCGCCCGGCTGTGTCGTACCCACCCTGGAAATCGATGTGAAGGACGACTTCCTCGTGATCCGGGGGGTGGTGCGCAATCTTGAACAGCATAAGCGGATTGAAGAGGAGGTAAGAAAAATGACGGGCGATGTCGTCGTCGAATTCCGCCTCAGCTATCGCGGCTCCTGGCCCTTCCGCGGAATCTGAAGATGCTGTATCCCTCGAAGGCGCAGCTCCGGCTGTGGAACCGGCTGGGCAGGTCGAAAATCCGAGAGGAAGCGGGCCTTTTCCTGGCGGAAGGGCTCAAAGTCGTTCAAGCCCTTCTTGAAAGCGATTGGGAAGTTCAGGCTTTGCTGACCCTGGAAGGCGGGAAGGAGAAGCGGGCGGCGTTCCTCGATCGGCTGCCGGCTTCTCTGCCGTGCTACGGATTGACCGCAGGGGAGTGGACGGGTCTGACCCAGGATGTCTCTCCGGAAGGGATCATGGCTGTGGGCCGCATCCCCCCCAGGCCGACGCTCGCGGACATGGCGGCCGGAGCGGACGAGGGGCCGTTGCTGCTGCTTCACGAAATACGCAATCCCGGGAACCTGGGAGCGCTTGCGCGTTCGGCTTCCTGGTTCGGTTTTTCGGGCATGATCCTGGGCCGGGGTTCGGTGGATCCCTTCAATCCCAAGGCGATCCGGGCCTCCATGGGAAGCCTTTTCTCGCTTCCCTTCGTCGACGGAGTCAATCTGCAGGAGGTGATCGCGATGCTGAAGGAGGAGTTCCTGGTGGCGGGAAGCTCGGTCAGAGCGGGAAGGCTCCCCCATCCCTGTGGGGGGAAGGCGGCGCTGCTCCTGGGAAGCGAGAGCCATGGCCTGCCCGATTCCCTGCTGCGGATGACCGACGAACAGTGGCACATCCCCCGGAAGGGCGCCGGCGAATCGCTCAGCCTTCCCCAGGCCGCAGCCATCATGATGTACGAGATCGCGCGGGAGGCCTCTCCCCGGGGGTAGAAACCTTGGTGTGCTTGAGAAAAGAACCGTTAAGAGGAAACAGAAGAATGGAGAATTATGTGCAGGTGTCGACCACGGTGGATCGGGAAGAGGATGCGGAGAAAATCGCCAGGGTTCTGGTAGAACAGAGGCTGGCGGGCTGTGTCCAGATTTCGCCCATTACCAGCATCTACCGCTGGCAGGGAAACGTTGAAACCGCCAGAGAATGGCGGCTTTGCGCGAAGACAAGGGAGGATCTCTGTGAAGCTGCCGACAGGGTCATTGCCTCCCTTTCGTCCTATTCGGTGCCGGAAGTGATTGTGACGCCGATTATTGCCGGCAGTGAATCCTACCTGGCCTGGCTGGACGGGGAACTCGCCGGAAAATAAACGGGGCTCTTCTCCGGATGGCCGCCGGGAGCGGCAGCCTTTAGAGCCGGGGCTTCGCTCGGCCTTCTTTCCCTTCTCGGCTGCGCCGTCAGGTTCGAAACCTGCTCCCCCCTCCATCCCCTCCTGATTTTTCCCGCCGCGGTGGGACGGCTTCTTGGAAATCCGTTCTTTGTTTCATGATTTCCGATCTTTGAATGCGCTTCAGGGGCCGGGAACTAATGTGCTTGTCTAAGAGCCGGGGTTGGAGTATAAGCGCAGAAAATAACATTCAAGGATCGAGGAAATTCGTCATTCCGGTTTCCGAACAGACCGAACAGGGGGAATCGCCGGGCGGCTGAACAGAGGCGATGCAGGCATGCTGACGACATGCGCGAGGAGCTGACAGGGATGCCGGCAAAAGGGCTGCTTCGGATCCGGAATCGCCATGATGCGATTGGGAATGTCTTAAGGAGATAGAAAACCTCATGTCTGGACCAGCCGAATTGGAAGAAAGATGCATCAACACCATTCGTTTTTTAGCCGCCGATGCCGTGGAAAAGGCGAAATCAGGGCACCCCGGCATGCCCATGGGAGCCGCCGCCGCCGCCCATACGCTGTGGGCCTGCCACCTGAAGCACAATCCTTCGAATCCGCTGTGGATCGATCGGGACCGCTTTGTCCTTTCCGCGGGGCACGCCTCCATGCTTCTTTACGTCATGCTCCATCTGACGGGATACGACCTTTCCCTGGACGATCTGAAGGCCTTCCGCCAATGGGAAAGCCGAACACCGGGTCATCCTGAGTATCACTGCGCGCCGGGCATCGAGGTGACCACGGGTCCCCTCGGGCAGGGCCTGAGCAACGCCGTGGGCATGGCGATCGCCGAAGCCCATCTTTCCGCCCGATTCAACCGCCCCGACAACGAGATCATCAACCACTTCACCTATGTCATGGCCAGCGACGGCGACCTCATGGAGGGGGTAACGGCCGAGGCCAGCTCCCTGGCGGGGCACCTGGGGCTGGGAAAACTCATCGTGATCTATGATGACAACCGCATTTCTCTTGCCGGTTCAACGGGCCTGGCTTTTACGGAAGATGTGGGTAAACGCTATGAAGCTTACGGCTGGCAGGTTCTGAGGGTTCCCGAGGGCAACCGGCCGGCGGCCATCGATGAGGCCCTTCGTCAGGCGCGGGCGGAATTGTCCAGGCCTTCGATCCTGTTTGTGCAGACGACCATCGGGTACGGCGCTCCCCATAAGCAGGGGACGGCGGATTCACACGGTTCCCCCCTCGGCCGGGATGAACTCGACGCCGCCAAGAAAAATCTAAGCTGGCCGCTGGAGCCCGCCTTCTTCGTGCCTGAAGACGTTTCGGATTTTTACCGCCAGGCCGCCGACCGTGGCAAGGTTCGTGATGAGCAGTGGCTTTCGGCGTTTGAACGCTACGGCCGGGAGTATCCGGAGCTCGCGGCGGAGCTGCAGAGGGTGATGGACGGACGGCTGCCGGACGACTGGGAAAAGGCGCTGCCCGTCTACCAGGGCGGAGCCGCCGATGTGGCGACCCGCAAGGCCGGTGAAACGGTGATGCAGGCCCTTGCCCCGTGCGTTCCGGAGCTGATGGGCGGATCGGCGGATCTCAATCCGTCCTGCTTTACCTGGCTCAAGGGGATGGGGGATTTCCAGAGTCCCGGATTCTCCCCGGCGGGGTTGCAGGGCCGGGTCGGCGGATCGTGGGGCTATGAAGGCCGCAATGTCCATTACGGAGTCCGCGAGCACGCCATGGGGGCCATCGCCGTCGGAATGGCCCTCCATGGGGGAGTCCTTCCCTATACGGGCACCTTTCTCACCTTTGCCGATTACATGCGGCCGCCCATGCGCCTTTCAGCCCTCATGGGCCTGAGGGTCCTCTATGTCTTTACTCACGACAGCATAGGCCTGGGCGAGGATGGACCGACGCACCAGCCCATCGAGCAGGTCATGAACCTGCGGGCCGTTCCCAACCTCACCGTCATCCGTCCCGCCGATGCCCACGAAACCGTGGAAGCCTGGCGGGAGGCGCTCCTGAATTCAAAGGGGCCGACGGCCCTGATCTTTTCACGGCAGAATCTGCCTGTCCTGGACAGGGAAACCCTGGCCCCTGCAACGGGATTGCAGAAGGGCGGTTATATCCTCTGGGAATCCGGAGAGGGAGCCCCGGAGATCATTCTTATCGGAACGGGATCCGAAGTTCCTCTGGTCCTGGAGGCCGGCAGGCGGCTGGCAGCCGACGGCGTTGCCGTGCGGGTGGTCTCACTCCCCAGCTGGGAACTTTTTGACCGCCAACCGGTTGCCTACCGAGAGGCCGTTCTGCCGCCGCCCCTTCGTTTGCGGGTCGCCGTGGAAGCGGGCATCAAGCTGGGCTGGGAGCGCTATGTCGGGCTGGACGGAACGGTCATCGGAATGGATGGCTTCGGAGCCAGCGCCCCGGCCAACGTCCTTGCTGAGAAGTTCGGCCTGACGGTGGACAACGTGATGGCGGCGGCCAGAGCACTCCTGCATGCCGCCGTCCCCTCGTGACGGGGGGCGGCCCCCCTGCCCCTGAAAAAGGAGAAAGACCATGGTGGAGCACTCTTCCCGGGAAGGTTCCTTCCGAAACCGCCTGCAATTTGAGAAAAGTCCATACCTGCTGCAGCATGCCGCCAATCCCGTAGACTGGTACCCCTGGGGCGAGGAGGCCTTTGAAAAAGCCCGGCTGGAGGACAAACCGGTTTTCCTGTCCATCGGCTATTCCACCTGCCACTGGTGCCACGTGATGGCCCATGAGTCTTTCGAGAACGAGGAGGTCGCCCGGCTGCTCAATGAGAATTTTGTCTCCATCAAGGTGGACCGGGAGGAGCGTCCCGATATCGACAAGCTGTATATGACCGTCTGCCAGGTGTTGACCGGCGGCGGCGGGTGGCCCTTGACGATCATGTTGACGCCCGATCGCCGTCCCTTCTACGCCGCGACCTACATCCCCCGGGAAGGCCGCCCGGGGATGGCGGGGATGCTTGCGCTGATCCCCGGGCTCGGCGAGGTCTGGCGCAGGGAGCGGGATAAGGTCCTTGATTCCGTCGAGGAGATTGAAGGGGTTTTGCAGCGGATGGATCCGGGCGGAAGCGGGGAGATTCCTCCCGATGCGGTGCTGCGGGATGCTTATGACGATCTGCGCCGCCGCTTCGATGAGCGTTACGGCGGATTCGGCAGCGCCCCCAAGTTTCCCATGGCGGAGCATCTCTTCTTCCTCCTGCGTTACGCGGACAGGACCGGCGAGTCCCCGCCCTTGGCCATGGTGGAGAAGACCCTGGAGGCGATGCGGCAGGGGGGAATCTACGATTCGGTCGGTTTCGGCTTCCACCGCTACAGCACCGATGCCCAGTGGCGGATGCCTCATTTCGAGAAGATGCTCTACGATCAGGCCCTGATGGCCCTGGCCTATACCGAGGCCTTTTCGGCCACGGGCCGGGCGTTCTATGAGAGAACGGCGCGGGAAATTCTGACGTACGTGCTGAGGGACATGACCGCTCCGGGGGGCGGCTTCTATGCGGCGGAGGATGCCGACACCGCCGGGGAGGAGGGGGCCTTTTATCTTTGGAAGGTGGAAGAGCTTCGGCAGGTCCTGGCGCCGGAGGAAGCGGACCTCCTGATCCGGGCTTACGATCTTCAGGCGGGCGGCAGAGCGCAGGTCCTGCACTGCCCATACCCGCGAAAGGGCCTGGCGGAGATGTTGAATGTCCCGGAGGAGCGCCTTTCGGTGCTCATGGAATCCGCGCGGGAAAAGCTTTATCGGCGGAGGCTGCAGCGGATTCGCCCCCTTCGGGACGACAAGATCCTGACGGACTGGAATGGATTGATGATTGCCGCGATGGCCCGGGCGGCTTTCGTCTTTGAAGACCCCCTGTTCCTGCAGGCGGCCGGGGATGCCGTCTCCTTCATTCTCGGGAACCTCCGGGATGCCCGGGGGCGACTGCTTCACCGCTGGCGGGACGGTGAGGCCGCCATGCCGGCCAGCGTCGATGATTATGCCTTTGTGATCTGGGGGCTGATCGAAGCCTACGAGGCCGTCTTTGACGGAGAGCTTCTCCAGGTTGCCCTTTCCCTGCAGGAAGAGCAAAATGCCTCGTTCTGGGACCGGGAATCCGGCGGATATTATTTTACGCCCGAAGACGGTGAACCTCTGCTGATCCGCCAGAAGGAGAGCTACGACGGCGCCATCCCCTCGGGAAATGCCGTGGCCATGCTCAATCTGCTGCGCCTGGCCCGCCTGACGGGCCGGGTGGATCTGGAGGAGCGGGCCGTGGCGACGGGGAAGGCCTTTGCCGCCCATATCAGCTCTCTGCCCGCGGGCCACACCCAGTTTCTGGTCGCCCTGGATTACCTGGCCGGCCCCTCGGCCGAGGTCGTCATTGCCGGAAACGCTGACGGGGAGGATACTCGCGGGATGCTGCGGGAGCTTCGCCGGGCTTTTCTGCCACGCACGGTGGTTCTCCTGTCCCCCGGCGGGGTAGAAAAGGGGGAGCATTCCGGAATCCCGGAGTTTGCCAGGGGCATGACCCCGGTCAACGGCAGGGCGGCGGCCTATGTCTGCCGGAATTTTTCCTGCCGGCAGCCAACAACGGATCCGGCGGACATGATGGCCTGGCTCCGAGAGTAGCGGACCGGCCCGTCCAGCCGGCAGGTCTCGATGGGTGCTTCTTTCTGCGGCCGTTCTCCCGCGCCCATTCCAGGACAAGCTCAGAAATTCATCGTGACGGCCTCCGGCACCTGTAAAATCGATTCCGGGGCTTTTCACCAGTCTCCCTGCTTATGGACTTCCGACCATGCGGAAGAGTAACTCAAGAGAGGCCGTTTCCTGTGTGCGAAGGGAAACGGATCCCCTCTTCGAGGAGTTCATATGGAAAAGATGCAACCGGAGGACTTAACGTCCATGGTTCAGAATCTCATGCTGGATTTCGCCGATCTGACCGGTCTGCAGCCGCAAGGGAGAGCGCCGCGGCGTTATCTGTGGACGGACGCCTTTGCCGTCTGCAATTTTCTGGAGCTTTACGGGAGGACGGGGGAGAAGCGCTTTGAACAGCTTGCATTGGAACTGGTCGGCCAGGTCCATGACATCCTCGGACGGCACCGTGGCGATGACAGGCGAACCGGCTGGATCAGCGGTCTTGATGACGAGCATGGCGCGATCCATCCCACCGCAGGCGGGTTGAGAATCGGCAAGGAGATGAACGAACGCCGATTCGATGAACCGTATAACGAAGAGCTGGAATGGGATCGGGATGGACAATACTACCACTATCTGACGAAGTGGATGCACGCCCTCAATCGTGTGAGCCGCGTCCGCGGGGAGGCCGTCTACAACCGCTGGGCGATTGAACTTGCAAAGGCGGTCCATGCCCGGTTTGTCTATGTCCTGCCGTCAGGGAACCGGAAAGGGATGTACTGGAAAATGAGCATAGACCTTTCCTGTCCCCTTGTATCGTCCATGGGGCACCACGATCCTCTCGACGGACTCGTCACCTACCTCCAGCTGCAAACGGCGGCGAAGCATTTCAACCCAGCAGCCGGGTCCGTCCTTGACGCGGAAGTGGAAGACACGGTTCATCTTTGCCGTGGAAAGGACTGGACCACCGATGACCCCCTCGGTATCGGCGAGCTCTTGAGCTTTGCCTGCAAGCTGGCTCAATTGATCCTCCACGAGGGATTGCCCTATGAAGACGTTCTCGAGGTCCTGCTGAAATCCTCGAGGTCGAGCCTCGAATCGTTCGAGGGGAGGAGTTTTTTCCGGCTTCCCGCCCAATACCGGCTTGCCTTCCGGGAACTGGGGCTGTCCATCGGGATCCGCGCCATGGGGAAACTGCTGAAGCTCTTCGAGCAAGCCCCGGAAGATTCGGAGAGAACACGATCCCTCCATGCTCAGGCCCGAGACCTGATCAAATATGCCCCGCTGAGTGATGTGATCGAGGAATACTGGCTCATGCCCGAACACAGGAATACCGGCGGATGGCTGGCGCATCACGACATCAATATGGTCATGCTGGCAACCAGCCTGGCGCCGGACGGGTATCTCTCGCTCTGACCGTCATGCACGGCCGGTATGGCCCCTCCGGCGGAATGCCCCACGGGGTTTTTAAAGCTGCATCCGCCGTGGATCGCATTTTCCCCGCAGTATCCGCAGTTCTTCTTCCGTCGGAGGATCGGCGGGCCGTGCGCGGGAAATATCGACGGCAAATTCCATGTGCTCCAGGACCTGCTGAGGCGTGATGCCCGGATAGAACCGGTCCAGATACATTTCCTTCGTGTCCTCATCGAACCGCATCACCGCCATATTGGTGACGACGCAGGTGATGCCGCCCGGCGGCAGGCCCGCCCGCCGGCGGGCTCCGGGGCCGTCCAGATTTCCCGGGCTCGTGAGATAGTCCAGTTTCCGAACGAACTTTCGCCTCTCGTGGTGCATGAAGACGATGCAGCGGGGAACGAAGGAGGCCACGTCGCAGCCGCCCCCGCTTCCTGCAAAGCGGGTGTTCGGCTTGGAGTAGTCGCCGATGGCTGTGGTGTTCAGATTGCCGTATATGTCAATCTGGGCGGCGCCCAGGATGGCAATGACGCGGTTCCCGGTAATCCTGTTCTGCATGGTGGCAAAGGCGTCCATCAGCCCCCCGGTGGAGTTTGCTCCCCACATGACCCGGGAATCGGACACCGCCCAGGGAAGATCTTCCAGAAGGGCGTCGACCGCCCCGGATTCGAAGAAAATCACGCTGTCCGGGGCGGAGATGTTCTTTGCCGCCATGGCGGCGAGCATGGAGATGCCCGTTCCGCAGAACACGATGTCGCCGTTGTGGATTTCCCTGGCGGCCATGATCGTCATGATTTCCGGTGAGGTGCCGTTCATGGCGCCTCCCCGCGGTCATACCACTGCAGGTTGGTGGCGTAGCCCCGAGTCGGGTCCGCCTTTATTTCCCCCAGCCTTTTCCGGCCGACCCGTTCCAGGAATTCTCCGTGATTGCTCACGCCGTAGATGAACTGATCCTGGTACGTTCGGAAGAGCCGCTCATCCCTGGCCGCCTTGGCGTAGGCGATGAGATAGTCGGGGTCATAATCGTAGCAGCGATAGACGGCCGTTGGATAGGCGCCGTAGGGGACATGGCAGACAGCGCTGACGTGAATAAAGGGGATCTGGTTCAGTCCTGGATTTTCCCTCAGCTCGCCGGGTTCAACCAGCTCTTCGCAGGTCACGATGACGTGTCGCGAGGCCTTCGCCTGTTCGATATCCGCATAGGTAAGCCCCAGGATCCGGCAGGTTCCCTGGTAGTCGGCCTTCTGCACATGCAGAATCGTCACGTCGGGGTTGATCGCCGGAACGAGGACCACCCTGGGAGCGTCGGCCCAGGAGCCGAAGGGATTGTCCACAACGACCAGCTTTTTGCCGGCGATTTTCGGGTCCTTCTGCCGCATCTCCTCCGAGAAGCCCCACCGGTTGATGATGTCGGTGCCCAGGGAAGAGCGGGTGGGAAGGAAGGGTACGCCCATGGAACCGGCGGCGAAACGCAGGGTCATCTGATAGTTGGAGTAGTCCTCCACCTGGATTTCCCCCTCCTGAACGGCTTTCCGGAAGCGGATGCAGGTGGTCGCCGCCTTTCCGTTGCCGCCATAGGCGATCTCCAGGCGGGAAATGCAGCCCCCGCCGATCAGTTCATCGATTCCGGTCCCGTTGGAATGGACATAGAAGTGGAGATTTTTGATTCCCTGGCGGATGATCGTGTAAACGGCCGCCATGGGATTGCGGCTGATGGAAAATCCGCCGATGGACATGTGGCTGCCGTCCCGGACAAAGGTCCGGACGGCCTCATCCAGGTCCATGACCTTGCTGCGGGAATCCTCCATCGCTTACCCTTTTATTTTGATTCCGGAGTTGCCGGAGTCGCCTGCGGTGCGGCCGTCGGCGGGGGTGGTGCGGCCATTGGCGGCGGCATGACGAACGGGGCGGCTGGTTTGGGGATCAGGTTGTCGAGGCGTCTTTCAAAATTCAGGATGAGGTTCCGCTGGACTTCCAGATCGATGGCCACCTGGATATTGGTGCCGGCGATTTCGCGCCTTAACTCATCCAGATGGGCCTTGTCGATCCCCAGGCTTGCGGCGTTCAGCTTCGAGAGGGGAGCGTCCGCTTCCCGGAGATGGCCGTTGGCCAGGCCGAAGTTTCTTTGATCGAGGTCGAAGAGCGTCTGGAAGAGGGCGGTCCGGGCCTTGAGTAAGTGGGTGCTGTTTTCCGCAGCAATCCGTCTGGCCTCGCTTTCCTTCAGCTGCTGAAGGCATTTTTCCTTCTGGGCATTCACCTGGCTTCTCCCATGCCACATGCCTCCCAGGTAAAGGGCGGCACACAGGACGACGACAACCGCTGCGATGATGCCAAGTTTTTTACCTCTGTTCATTGGTCTTCCTCCTTGATGGTTCCAGTTCCATATTCAAAGCGCTCTCTGCGTTGATGGCCCCTGTTCCGGTCCGCCCAGGGAAAAGGCCAGCCCGAAAAGAATCAGGGCCGTACCGGCGAACATAAAGGCATTGATGTCCTCGTGGAGCAGCAGGGCGGCCAGCACCGAGGCCAGTGCCGGTTTGATGAAAAACATCATGGACCCCTTCTGCGCCGGGATATTGAGAAACCCGAAGTAATAAAGAGCGTAGGCCAGGGCGGTGCCCGGCAGGGCAAGATAAAGCACGGGCAGCCAGGCATCCCCCAGGCGGGTCAGGGTGTCCGGTGTAAAGCGCAGCCAGGCCAGGGGCAGAAGAAACAGGCTTCCGAAAAGCGCGGAAAACCCCATCAGCACAACCGCCCCGTACCGCCCGACCACGCGCCGGGAAATGCAGATGCTCAAGGCAAAAAAGAATGCCGACAGGAGCATTTGACCGATGCCGACGATGGAGGAGAGCGAAAGAGCCCCCGTTTCGCCGGCAAAGAGGCAAACCCCGGCAGCGCCCGTGGCCACGGCGATCCATTTGCGCCGATTCCAGGATTCCCCATTGACAAAACGCGCGAGGATCATGACAAAAACCGGGTTTATGCTGAAGACGACCGCACAGGAGGCGGCTTTGTCCATCGTCTGGATCGCGGTGTGAAACATCGATATGGCCAGGGAGATTCCCAGCAGGCCGTTCAGGCAGAAGATCCCGTAATCCCCTGCCGCCAGCGGTTCGAGTCTCAGGCGAAGGACGGGAAAAGACCACACCAGAAGGACCGCGCCCGTGAGGAAGAAGCGCAGAAACGTCAGGATCAGGGGGTCCACCTGCGGTCCAATGAGTTTGCTGGCGATTTCCACGGTGCTGAAAAGAGCGACGGCGGCCAGAAGACTGAGCATTCCCAGCGCTTCGTCTCGGGAGGTAGCGATGTGCATCAAAAACGATGGTCTCCTGCTTGCGGGCAGAGCCGGAGAGGCTGTGCCCATCCGTTTTGGGTCCGGTAACGCCGGGCTGCCGTTTTTGTCCGGAAACGGGCGATGGCTTGACGGTTGCTCCGCACCGCATGATCCTTGCGCCTGAACACCTGAGGCAGAATCTAGCACACCTTTCCCGGAAAATACAAATTCAAAGATCGCTTCTTGCCATCTCCACCGGTTTGAGGATAAAGAAAGAGAGAAATTGCGGAACGAAAAGCCAAGGAGTCCGATATGAGAGTATGCAGCGTTCGGGAAATGCGCGCCATGGATCGGTATGCCATTGAAAAGCTGGCCATTCCGGAAGAAATTCTGATGGAGAATGCGGGATTGGCGTCGGCGGCGGTTTTAAATCGTGAAATCGGAATCCCGGGGAGGAGATTTGCGGTTTTCTGCGGCGGAGGAAACAACGGGGGCGACGGTTTTGTCGTGGCCAGGAAAATCCTGTCCGACGGGGGATCCGTCACGGTTTTCCTCCTTTCCGACCCGGAAAAATTTCAAGGAGCGGCCCGGACCAATCTGGAAATCATAAAGCGGCTGCCCCTGTCACTGGTGCGCCTGGATTCCCCGGAGCGGATCCGCGGCGATGTCGCCCATTGCCATGGCATTGTGGACGCGATTCTGGGCACCGGACTGGACCGCCCTGTCGGGGGGCTCTTTAAAGAGGTGATCGAACGAATCAATGCCAGCGGCAAAAAAGTGCTCAGCCTGGATATCCCTTCCGGCGTGAACGGCGATACGGGTGAGATCCTGGGGGTCGCCGTTCGGGCCGATTACACGGTAACCTTCGGGCTTCCGAAAATCGGCAATCTCCTGTATCCCGGATTTGCCCGGGGAGGAAAACTCCATGTCTGCCATATCACCTTTCCCCCGGATCTGCAGACGGGAGAGTCGATCCGCGTCCGGATCAACACACCGCCGCCTGTTCCGCCGCGCGATCCCGACGCGCACAAGGGGAGCATGGGGGAGGCCCTTTTTATTGCCGGTGCGGCAAACTATTTCGGGGCGCCCTGCTTTGCCGCCCTGTCCTTTCTCAAGGCGGGAGGGGGGTATTCCCGTTTGGCGGCACCGGCATCCATGATTCCCGCCATGGCCCAGCGAGGCGGAGAAATCGTTTTCGTCCCACAGAGGGAAACGGCGGCAGGCAGCCTGTCGGAGGAGAACTTCGAGGCCCTGCTTGCCCTTTCCTCCACGATGGACATGGTCGTCCTCGGTCCCGGCCTTTCTCTTGAAGGGGAAACCCAGGCCCTTGTCGGGAGGCTGGTCCGGGATATTCCTGTCCCCCTGCTCATCGACGGCGACGGCCTGACGGCGATTGCTTCCCGCCTCGAACAAATCCGGGCACGGAAGGCGCCGACGATTCTCACCCCCCACCTGGGGGAAATGGCGAGAATCTCCGGGAAGGGCATTCCCGATATCCGGCGGAACCGGATTGGCGTTCTGCAGGAGACGGCGGCCGATCTCCGGGCCCTCATCGTTCTCAAGGGGGCCCATTCTCTCATCGGAATGCCCGATGGACGGGTCTCTGTGAATCTCAGCGGGAACGCAGGAATGGCAACGGCGGGATCCGGGGATGTGCTGACGGGGACGATCGCGGCCATGTACGGTCAGGGGCTTCCCCTGGATGAGGCCGTCTGCAAGGGGGTTTTCATTCACGGACTGTCGGGGGACCTGGCGGCGGAAAGCCGGGGAGAAGATGGAATGACGGCTTCGGACATCCTCGAATTTCTGCCCGAGGCAAGAAGGGCGGACCGGGCGGGATTGCCGGAGCATCTGCGCCGCCGCTATGCAGGTCCTGAGGTGCTGTAAGGATAAAAGGGATCTTAAAGGTTCCGTTTCAGGACGTATTCGGAAATGGCCAGCAGGGCTTCCTTTGCCGGCCCCTCCGGCATCCCGTCCAGAAACGCCCTTCCCTCGTCAATGAGGATTTCCGCCGAGCGAAGGGCGTCGGCAATGCCGCCGTATCGTGAAATCAGGGCCAGGATTTCCGCCACGGGTATTTCCTTTGCTTTTCTTTCCGCCAGGGCCTCTTCGATAAATTTCCGCTCTTCCGGTGTACAGCGCTTCAGGGTATAGATCAGGGGGAGGGTCATCTTCCCCTCGCCGAGGTCCTTGCCGATTTCCTTCCCGAATTCATCCTGGCTGGCGACATAGTCCAGGGTGTCGTCCGTAATCTGGAAGGCCGAGCCCAGGCGCAGGCCGAACTGCTTGAGCGCTTCGATCCGTTCGGTTCCGGCGCCGCCCAGATGGCCGCCCAGGGCGCAGGCCGCCGAGATGAGAATGGAGGTCTTTTTCTCGATGATCTTCCGGTACTCCTCTTCGGAAAGGTTCGCTTCGCCGCATTTGATCAGCTGAAAGACCTCCCCTTCCGACATGACGTTGGAGGTGTTCGAAATGAGCTGAATGATCTCCATGGTTCCGTCTTTTGCCATGAGCTGGTAGGCCTTCGAATAGAGATAATCGCCCACCAGGACCGTGGCGGCGTTTCCCCAGATATTGTTGGCCGAGACCTTGCCGCGGCGGGTTTCCGCCTTGTCGATGACATCGTCATGGAACAGGCTCGCCGTATGGATGAACTCGATGACGGCGGAAAGGGTGTAGCAGCGCGTGCCCCGGTAGCCGAAGAGGTCGGCCGTTGCCAGAACCAGCAGGGGTCGGAAGCGCTTGCCGCCGCTGCCCAGCAGGTGGTTGACGATCTCCGGGATGACGGATACTTCGGAACGAAGATGGGCCTCCATTTCCTCTTCGACGCGTTTCAGTTCCGAAGCGTAACGGGAAAAGACCTCCTGAATCTGCATGATAACTCCAGTCCTGTAACCGGCTGAACGGACCCGCTCCAGGGGATTGCCGGAAACGGAAAAATCAGCCGGATTGTTGATGTTATTCCACGATCTGATGCCCGGAAGCGATGGAAGCATTTTCGGGGACAATCGCAGAGTCGGCGGAACTATAGGAGATGCGGCCGGAAATGTCAATTCTTTCATCCCTCAAGAGAGGCCAATCCTGCTGGAAGAGCCGCATAAAAAAGGCAGGACCGCCAAGGGATCCTGCCCGATATTTCTAGAAGTAAACGCGATGGTTGTATCTGCTTATGCCTTCAGTTTTCTCCTGAGTCCGGCAATGACGGCAAGCCCCGGAGCAAGGAACAGAAGGCTGGCGGGAAGCGGAACGGCTGTGGCCGTGAAGTCTCGCTGGATATCGGAGATCCTGACCTCGTCGATCGTTCCCGGAGTCGCCCATGTCCAGGAGTCTGTCCCGATGAGGGCCGTTGTATAATTCGGGTTGCTGGGCGCCACGTTAGTGGGGTTGGTCCCTTTAAGAACACCGTCCACCCACACTTCTATACCCTTCGATCCCCATGTTCCCGCGAGATGGTGCCATCCGCCCACCAGGCTTTCCAGGGTCATCTCACTGCTGGCGATATTCCAGCCCCCATTCCAGATCATGAACACCAGCTTGTCCGAGTAACTCCCATGCCTTCCAAGAAACCATCCATCGTCCCAATTGTTCCCATATTCTGTGCCGGAGCCCAGCACCACCATGTACGAAGGGGAACCGGTCAGATTCACCCATGCCTCGACGCTTCCCTGTGTATAGTCCTTCACAGGATTCTGATGCACATTGCCGAGGCGGACGTAGTCTCCGTTGCCGTCCAGTGCGAGACCGCTTCCGAATTTTCCGGAACCGGTGATCTGTGCGTTTCCATAAAGGACTCCGTCATGGTTGCCCACGCTGTCGGGAGTCACGCCCCCGGTCTCGGAGTCGAGGTGATAAAGGGCGACGGTGTTGGCGTCAACAGTATAGGGAACCGTTAACAGCGCATTCCCGTTCGGCGCGGACATCAATAAAACGGCTGCTGCAAAAATGAATACAATGAATTTTCTCATACTCCCCTCCTGATAAGTTATTGCTGTCCGGGCGGTGTCTGATGGGTCTCCTTGCCGGCAGCATCTTGAAGCCCTTCGATTTCCCTGCCGCTTGGTCTATGAAGAATTCGACATCCTCCTTTCCGATTTCCCGGTTCTGCCAGAGGGTGACAGATGAATGCACGAAAAGAACAAGAGCCGGCAATCTCTCTTAGGATCTGGAGCTTCACTGGGAAAATAAAAGTTCAGTAATAAAGATACAGGATACGGCCGTTTTCAGCAATCGGTCTTATCCTGATTTTTTACTTCTAAAATCCTTACGAATGAGCCCGTTGCGGATTCAAAATTATCCAGAGGTTAGTCTTCGCTGAAAATCCGGACATAGTTTCCGTATCCTTCCTTCTCCAGATCCTCTCTGGGGATAAAGCGCAGCGCGGCGGAATTCATGCAGTAGCGCAAACCTGTCGGCCCGGGTCCATCGGGAAAAACATGACCCAGATGGGAATCGCCATGGCGGCTGCGGACCTCCGTGCGCCGGGAAAAGAGGCGGTTGTCATCCCGCTCCACGATATTGCCCGGCTTCAGAGGTCTGGTAAAGCTTGGCCACCCCGTTCCGGAATCATACTTGTCCCGGGAACTGAACAGCGGTTCGCCGGAAACCACATCCACATAGATTCCCTCTCTCTTGTTATCCCAGTATTCATTACGAAAGGGAGGTTCCGTAGCTTCCTGCTGCGTGACCTGGTACTGCAGGGGCGTCAGGATCTTTTTCAGGGTCGCCTCGCCGGGCTTGACACAGGCACGGCCATTGTTCGAGGGAACCGTGTCGGTTTCCCCGCCCCAGACTTTTTCCCGAAACCGGTCCCGGCCGGATCCGGAACGGTAGAGTTGATAGTGCAGCGGGTTCTTGCTGTCGTAGTCCTGGTGATAGCTCTCCGCTTCGTAGAACCGGGTAGCGGGAAGAATCTCTGTGGCCACCGGCCTGGCGAACTTCACCGACTGATCCAGATCCTGTTTTGATCGTTCTGCCGCCTTCCTCTGATCCTCGTCATGATAGAAAATAACACTCCGGTAATGGGGGCCGCGGTCAACGAACTGTCCTCCTCCATCCGTGGGGTCGATATGCCGCCAGAAGATATCAAGCAGCTGTTCATAGGAGATCTTCTCCGGATCATAGGCGATCTGAACAGCCTCAACATGGCCCGTTCTGCCGTAGGTTTCGTAGGTCGGGTTTTCTCCTGACCCTCCGGTATATCCTGAGACAACCTGGATCACACCGGGCACCTTTTTAAAATCGCTCTGCACACACCAGAAACAGCCACCTGCAAAGGTGGCGATCCGGGTGCTGCGTTTCTGCTCTGTCATCGTGTTTGCTCCTTTCTGGGAAGGGGAATTGCCGTTGCAGCCGAACGTCAGGATCAGAATCAGAATGACTGAAAATATCTTTCGCATGGTCGGCCTCCGGTTGTGTTCTGTTTTTCTTTTAGAATATAATGTAGTGACGATTTCCAGTTGATCAAGGGCGCATGAAAATTGCAATTTTCACATCGCTCTCGGAGAAGATGTCTCTCCTTACGGATTGAACGCGCCCCCTGACGATGTGACACAGCGAAGAGAGATGGGCCGCATCGGACAGGCCGTCTCATTCCAAGGGGTCGATCCTTCATCCCAATAGGTTGAATTTAATGAATCCTTTGTGAAACAGGGAAGCTCTGCTTGACTTGTTCCGCCGGGAGCTGATAATAAGATCCGGTTTAATGATGTATGGAACGGATGTTGGACAGGGGAAGCCGTCAAAGAGTCCAACCGGATAGAGGCTTGATGTATGAAGCTGTCTGCGAAGATACAGAAATCTTTTGAGAATGGGGAACCGCGGCGGCCGGGCAGGCTGCTGACCCTGCCCTTTGCGCTGCTGGGCAGTACGGCGCTTAACTGGGTAAACCATGCAGGCGCTGCCGTGATCTTTCTGCTGCTGGCCATCATGAGGATCCCCCGTGCCCGCCAACTGGAGAAGGTGATTCAGCAGGTCTATTACATCGGGGCGAGATCCATGATGATCATCATGCTGGTCGGCCTTTTTACCGGCATGGTCCTGGGCCTTCAATCCTACCACGCCCTGGTCAAGGTCGGTGCGGAAGGGGCCCTAGGCACCCTCGTCGCCCTGTCGCTGATCCGGGAATTGGGACCCGTCCTGACCGCCATCATGATCACGGCCAGGGCCGGATCCGCCATTACCGCGGAAATCGGAATCCAGCGAATCTCCGAGCAGATTGACGCCCTCGACACCATGCACATCGATCCGCTGAGATACCTCGTCAGCCCGAGGATTGCAGCGGCCATTATCAGCTTTCCCATTCTGACCACCCTTTTTGACCTGATCGGCATTCTGGGCAGTTACGTTTCCGGTGTCTGGATCATGGGCGCCAACGCCGGCACCTATTTTTATCGCGTGCAGTCCAGTGTGGAGATGAAGGATGTGACCGATGGGTTCGTCAAGGCGTTCGTCTTTGCGGTCATTGTCGCCACGGTCTGCTGCTATCAGGGCTATTTTGCCCATATGCGTTCGGAGAGCCGCGGGGCGAAAGCCGTCGGTCTGGCAACGACCTCGGCCGTCGTCCTCTCCTGTGTGCTGATCCTGGTATCGGATTATGTGGTTACCTCCCTTCTGCTCTGAGGTTGATGATGGATAATCCACTGATCGAATTTCGGGACGTGACGAAGCGTTTCGGATCCCTCACCGTCCTGGAAAAGGTCAATCTGAAAATTTATGAGGGGGAGGTCACGACCATCATCGGTTTGAGCGGTGGCGGCAAGAGCGTCCTTCTCAAGCATATCATCGGTCTGCTTCAACCGGATGAAGGGAGCATCCTGTTCCGGGGGCAGCCCCTGGACCAGATGAGCAAAAAGGAACGGTACGCCGCTCTGGGCCGGATGAGCTACATGTTTCAGGACAACGCGCTCTTTGATTCCATGACCGTCTATGACAATATCGCTCTGCCCCTTCGGGAAACGACGAGGCTCAAAAAAGCGGAAATCGACCGCAGGGTCAGGGCCCGGATCGAGCAGACGGAGCTGATCGACGCGATGTACAAATATCCCTCCGAACTTTCCGGGGGCATGCAGAAGCGGGCGGCCCTGGCGCGGGCCCTGGTCATCGATCCCCAGATCGTCCTCTTCGATGAACCGACGTCCGGACAGGACCCGGTGCGGAAAAATGCCATCCTGAGCATGATCGCCCAGTATCAGAGAAAATTCGGGTTTACCGCGGTCCTGGTCAGCCACGAGATTCCCGACGTCTACTTCATCTCCAATCGAATCCTGGCCCTGTACAACCGGACCATTGTCTTTCAGGGAACCGTTGAGGAGCTGGAGGATTTTGACCATCCCTTCAAGGATGAGGTCATACGCAGTCTTGAGGGCCTGCAGCAGGAACTGACGGGGCTGCGCTCCAAGCGGCAGTTCAAGATTCAGTATCATGCAAGCATGAAAGGGGGCGCTCTGGGGGAAAGCTTCACCATCATCATCTTTACCCTGGAGGGGCTGGATTCCGTCAACAGCAACCTGGGACACGATGCGGCACAGAAGGCGATCCACAGCACCGGGCTGTTCATCGATAAGCACTTTGGTCCCATCGGCGGTTTTTCCACCCGGGTCAATGCTCAACAGTTCGTGACCATGCTCCCCTATTCGGATCAGACCGAAGCGGATGCCCTCATGGTTGATTTTATTAATGAATTCCAGGAAGAAGGGATCCGGGGCATCCAGGGCGAGGCCGTCGGCAAAATGGGTGATGGGTGTGTTGAACTGGTTGTTCTTGCCGGAATGGCCCAGGGCAACCTGCTGGAAAAAATTGAGTCTGTCATTGAGTGCGCAAGAGACCGGCAGAAAGAAATCGGCCGCATAACGTGCGACACGCAGGAGTAAAGCCATGAAAAAATATGCCATGGAAACGACCGTGGGTATCTTTATTGTTTTCGGATTGATTCTGATCGGTTACATGACCGTGAAGCTCGGGCATGTCTCCCTGTTCGGCGATGACACCTATAGGCTTATTGCCCGCTTTACCTCCGTCTCCGGTTTGAGGGCCGGCAGTACCGTGGATATGATGGGCATCGAAATCGGCAGGGTGGAAAGGCTTTTTATAGACCAGAAGGACCTGAGAGCGGTTGTGGAGATGAAGATCAAAAAGGACATCAAGATTTATGACGATGCCATCGCTTCGATTAAGACGGAGGGATTGATCGGAGACAAGTATCTCAGCATCGATCCGGGAGGAGGGGGCGAGCTCCTGCGCCCGGGTGGGGCGATCATTGAGACGCATCCGGCATTGGATATCGAAAGCCTCATCGGCAAATATGCCTTCGGTGAGATCAAAAAAGAGACAGACAGCGCTGAATAGGAGACAGAAAAGGATTCGCCATGAAAAAACACCTCGGAATTGCAATCGTTTTATGGTTTGTACTTTCGCTGTTGCCGTCGCCGGCCTGTGCCGGTGCGGCCACGGACACGCTGAAGATTCATGTCAACAAGGTGCTTGAAATTCTAAAGGATCCGGCGCTTAAGCCGGCATCGGCCAAGGAGGTCAAAAAGGATAAGCTCCGAGCTATTTACGTCCTCATGTTCGATGAAGTGGAGCTGTCCAGGCGGGCCCTGGCCAGGAACTGGAACAGCCTCAACGCCGCTCAGCGCGAGGAGTTCGTTCACCTCTTCCGGCAGGTGCTTGAAAAAACCTACGCGGACAGGATTCTCGCCTATGCCAACGAGAATGTTATTTTTGACAGGGAAACCATGCTTTCGGACAACCAGGCCGAAGTGACAACGAGAATTCTGTCATCCTCAAAGACGATTCCTTTCACATACCGCATGATCCGGAAGGGGAATACCTGGAAAGTCTATGACGTCGTTGTGGAAAACGTCAGCCTGATCCAGAATTACCGTACGCAGTTCAATGAAATACTGGCAAAAAACACCCCGGAACAGATGCTTCAGACCCTGAGGAAAAAGGTGAAAGAAACGTAGTCTCCAGAGCACAGGAAAAGGGGATCCCGGCCATGAAACATTTCTGTTTGACCGTTCTTGTTCTCGTTCTTCTTGCCGGCGTTGGTGCTCCGCGTGCCGACGCCTCGTCTGCCGTGGCGGCCTCAGCCTCGGCGCCGATTCTTCTCCCGAGTGCGGGCAACTCGAACCAGCTTGAGCCGGTTTCGCAGGAACCTCCGGCAAGAGAGTCAAAGCCTGATCCGGGAAGCGTCGAAAGCCCTGCAATGGCCGAACCCTCAGCCGCTGAGCCTGAGAGCAGGGCGGTGCCGGCAGGGAGTGCGCCGGAAAGCGTCGCTCCGGGGACGTCCCCGGAGCTTCCGGAGGAGGAAAAGAGGAATTGGCATACCGATGATCTGGAGTCGGACTATGTTCCGGAGGAAGAGGGAGAAGCGCCGGTAACCCTCTATGACCCTCTGGAGCCTTTCAACCGGGCCATGTACCATGTTAACGACAAGCTCTACTTCTGGCTGCTCAAGCCTGTATCTCAGACTTATGGCGAGGTTGTTCCCGAGCCCGCGAGAATCAGCGTCCGGAATTTTTTCTCAAATCTCGCCTTTCCAGTCCGGTTTCTCAGCTGCCTGCTTCAGGCCGATTTCAGCGGCGCCGTCAAGGAATCGGGACGTTTTGTTGTGAACACCCTGTGGGGAGTTGGTGGACTTCTGGATCCCTCATCGAAAAACGAACTGGATCTTCCCAAACAGAATGTCGATCTGGGACAGACCCTGGGGATTTACGGCCTGGGGCCCGGCTTCTACATCGTCTGGCCGGTCCTGGGACCGTCCAGCCTCCGGGATACGGTTGACATTGCCGGAAGGCATTTCCTTTCCCCCGTCTCCTATCTGAATCCCTGGTATGCCCCCATGACGGTGAGGGGATACGAGGCGGTCAACGATACCTCCTTGAGGATTGGTGATTATGAGGCGCTCAAGGGGGCGGCGATCGACCCCTATCTCTCCATCCGGGATGCCTTTGCCCAGTACCGGAAGCAGAAAATTGAAGCGCGGAAAAAACATCTGACGAAACAGCTCCCGTCCGGAGAGGGAAAAATGCCCGTGAGCGTCGGCAGCGGGATTGAATAAGAGCAACCCTGACAAGGGATGATGCAGAGGTTCCGGAGGTCTCAATGGCGAAACTACTGATGAAATTTCTAGGGATGTCCCTTCTGTTGGTCCTTTTTTCTGTCCCGGGAACTGCTGCCGCGGGCGGCCTGTTCGGCCCCCCGCAGTCGCTTTCAAGGGAGAAAGGCGGATTGAACACGACCGTTGGGTTTGACTATCATGAGGATAAATTCGAGGGTAACGGGACCTGCGTATTCCGGCAGAACCGGGTATATTCGCAGGTGGCCTATGGCGGCGCCCGCCACCTCTGGGAAGTTTACGGGAGAATCGGGATCGCCGATCTGGAGATCGAAGATGGTTTCCGTTCCAGGATAAATACGACCACCTCTTCTCCCGATGATTTTGAGGAAAATGAAACGCCTTTCGGTGCCCTGGGGGCCAAGGTCTTCCTTCCCCTGGGAGGGGCTTTCGGCATCGGCGCTTTTCTTCAGGGTTCCTTCTTCTTCGGCGATTTCGGAGACGAGGTCAGGGGGCATTGGAATGGCGCCCCCTACAAGGCGGAACTCAACGTCAGGGATCTGTGGGAGATCACGTCGGGGATCAGCGTATCAGCCACCGCCGCCCGCGGGATCATCCTGTATGCCGGTCCCTTCATCCATTACTCGGAAGCCCGTGTGACCTCCTCCCGCCATGTTTCTGGAATCCCGTTGCTGGAAGAAGACGCCACTATGAAGAATAAAACGGAGATCGGCGGTTATGGAGGAATTTCCGTGCCCCTGGGCAGGGGGTTTCATCTTAACGCGGAAGGCCGATATTCGGAGAGGTTTTCGGCCGGCGTCGCCGTAACCTACACCTACCAGAACGGCGGGCTCTAAGAATCCGGCTCATCATCGAAGGCGCTGTAGTTTCTCTCCAGGCTCTTCAGGGATTCATTGAACTGCAGGATGCCGGGCTCCCAGTTGTTGTGAAAATTGTCCCAGAACAATGTCTGGGCCAGCACGAACCGATTGTGGGCTGATCCGGCGTGCTTCATTTTCGTTTCGAAGGAAGCCTGCAGAGCTCGCAGCCGCTGGCGCAGATCTTCATCCTCGACACTGCTGAAAAACTCATCGAGAAGCCGCTTGCGCTCCCGTTCAAAGGCCAGGCGGTCTTCCTTAAAAAGCCTGGCCATCCGCGCGTGACGCTTCTCCGATTCCTCTCTTCGCTTTTCACTCTCTTCTTCCCACTGGGGCTGGTTCATGGGAGCCTCCTCATTGTTTAGCCTCAGAACTCGCATCACGAGGATGGTGGCGTTTCTTTTGAACCGAATATGCCCTGAATGCCCGAGGAGGGCAATACCTGGAATTCCTTATTTTGGTCTAAGAATTAGGTGGAAATTGGAGGGGGCTATCCAATCACCGTAATCTTGAATATCCGGTCATTCTGTGAGTTCCTTTCACATTTCAGGTTGCAGGATCATCCTTGAAATTTCAAAGATCATGAAGGAACTTTCAAGGGTTGGTATGGGAGTATGTAAAGGGAGACGAAACAGGTGCGGGTGCGTCACCAATCGTTGCACAGTGACTACAAGGGGAGACAGGGAGGGGTTGCACAGACCAGCCGCACGCAGAGCCTGTCGTCTTTTGAAGTCGTCCGTTCCAGAGCTACGCCTGCCACTGCCAGTTCTTAATATTCTTCATTTTATTGTTTCGGTGCCATTGGCTATGCGGATGTTGATATCCTGGATGACATCGCATATGTTTGCTTCAAATGCCACAGGGCAGTTTGGCCGCGCCCCTCTTGATAGACCAGACCGTCTGCTTCAAGCTCTTTCATGATCCGATAGACCTGCTGGCGGCCCAAGTCTGTGAAGCTCCTGATGTCGGAATTGCGGAGAGGACGATCCTTAAGCAAGGACCGGATGAGGACCTTGATCGCTTCCAGATCCAATCTTCGCGTTATGTCATAGGCCACCCCTTCATTGAGAATGGCGGCTGCCTTACGGGAAAGTCGATAGGTTGTCCCTTTCCCTGTTCCGCACTTGTCCGGACCGCGCTGATCTTCATAGAGAATCTTCAGGGCCATGAGGTTGTCGCCGAAAATGAGCATGTTTCGCCAGCCATCCGGAAAGGGATTGTCCGTATTGAAGGTGCGTACCTCCTGGAGGGGGCCGGCCAGGGTTTCCGCAATGACGTTTTCCCGCGTTTTTTCTCTGAGTAAACAAGCTGATCAATCTTCGTCAACGCCACATAATCCCTGACCTCCAAGGGAAAGAGCCGGGACTTGTAGATTTCAGGAAGGGGTTTTCCTTACTGGAGGAGTCGAATGATGGTTTCTCTATCGTTTTCAGTGGGTATGGGCATGCTTTCAAAAATCCTGTTTTCGGGTGTTGGTCCAACGGGGCAGATTTAAAGAAAAAGGGGTTGAAAGACCCCGCTCCCCTGATTCAGAAGATCCTGTCGTGTCGGGATTTGATAAATTCAACCCAACGAATAAATTGCTTCCCGATGGCCTCGATCATGATGATATCCAATCCTATTGGAAGATCTTCTCTTTTATATCAAAAGATTTGCGGTAAAGCGTTTTACACCTCACCCAATTTCCGAAATCGGATGATTAGGGAATTTCACCGGACGATTATCGGATGATTACGCCCGTTCTCCTGTAAGAACATAGCGGATTGAACGCCCACGCCCTCTCCTTTCGATGATGTGCAGGTCAAGAAGCAACTGGATATCGCGATAGGCTGTATCACGCACCACGTTGAACGTGTCCCGGATCCACTTATTGGTGACGCTGCCGCCCTCTTGGATCTGCATCACAATTCTTCGCTGTCGCTCATTGAGCCGGGCTTCCATGGCGGGAGTAATGAAGCCCGGCGCATCGGTAGGCGGCCTCAGGCGGTCGTAGTTGCCGGCCGGTCCGGGCAGTGTGACCACGAAAAAGCCGTCCTGCTGATCGAGAACGGGCGGATCGAGGCCGTGGTTGAGCATGGCGTCGCGCATGCGGGCGAAGCCCGTTCCCCGCTGCTCCATTTTATCCAGGATGCAGAGGCCCTGGGCGATCAGGGGATTCCTCGAACAGGGGCGGTAGTTGCCTTTTCGCAATTTGGCCAGGGTGATCGGTTTGAGCGGGTAGCCGGGGCTGGCGATCTCGATGCGGTTGCTGAAGAGGCGGACGAAGACTTTGCGCGAAGCGTCCTCGTAGTTGCGGTGGGCAACAGCGTTCAGGAGGGCTTCCCGGATGGCCGCCTGTGGATACTCATTGAGGCGGATGCTGTTGAGGCCGACCACGCGCCGGGGATGGAAGGTGTGAGCGTCGATGAAGGCAAGGATCTCTTCCAGGGCATGGGGAAGCGGGGCGTTTACGTTCAGCTGACCTTTGGGTCGGCCCGAGATGCGCGTATCGTCGTAGGCATCGACGAGGATTTCGCATTGGGGAAAACGAAAGGCGGGATGTTCGCCGAAAAGAACGAGTGCCGCTGCGCTGGCGCAGAATGCGGCCGGATGATCGCAGCGGAGCAGGAGACCCCGGGCATGGAGCACCTCGGCGGCAGACCATGTTTCGTGGTTATCGCCGGGAATCCGGCCCTTGAATTCCTCGATCAGCCGCTGATCGAGTTCGCTGACCGGCACATCCCGCAGCATGGCTGTCTCGAAGGACGAGGCCGCTTCAATCAGGTGTTCGCTTTCGTTTTGCTCGGCGCTGGTGGCCTGAATCCCGAATTGTTCGGCCAGGGTGCGCAGGAGCGCCCGGAGCATTTCCGGCTTGAGGTCTTCCCGATCATGAAATCTCTTGTAGGTGTGGCCGGCCTTTTTGATCTCTTCGATGAAGGCCCGCGTCTCCGGCAAGCGGCCTTCATCGGTCATCCCCTTGAGAAAAATCAGGGAGGGAAGCTTGAGCTCCCGGGCGAGGCGGTATTCGTGGTGGGTGGCCGAAAGGTCCCCGTCCGGTCGACCGTACTCCGTTCCGACGAGGAGCACGTAAACGGAGCATTCGCGAAGCCTGTCGAGGTAGGGCATGGAAGCGGGGCGGGAAGAGGCAGGCTCCCGTTCAAATAGGATCGGGCTGCAATGCTGCATCAGAAAGGGGTCCGTGGCAATGAGGCCTGAGACGGCGGCCCGCTCCAGTTCGAGCTCCTTCTGGACAGAACTGATGAAGATGCGCTTTTTATCAGGCATGTCGGCCCTCTTCAATACGGCGATCCAACAGGCTCTGCAAAGAGATCGTAGTCGTCTGCCGCAACGATCCGGCAGGGGACGAGGGAGCCGGGCGGAAGGGCCTGGTTTCCGCCTTTTACATAAGTCACCCCGTCGATTTCCGGGGCCTGGCGGCGGCAGCGCCCCACGAAGGGATAGTCGGGATGGCCACTCGGGCCTTCAATGAGCACCTCCTGGAGGGAGCCCACGAGGGTCGAATTGATCTCGTTGGAAATGACCGCCTGCTCCTCCATGAGCAGATTGCGCCGGGCCTTTTTGGTCCGCTCCGAGACCTGGCGGGGCAGCTTGTCCGCAGGCGTCCCCTCTTCCGGGGAATAGGGAAAGACCCCGAGATGATCAAAGCGGATCTCCTGGACAAACGCCAGGAGGCGGTTGAATTGAGCCGGTGTCTCTCCGGGGAAACCCACGATGAGTGAGGTCCGCAGGGCGAGGCCTGGGATGACCTCCCGGGCGCGGCTCAGCCTCTTCCGGATCCGGCGGCTGTCGCCTTGGCGCTTCATGGCCTTGAGAACGGCGTCGTCGATGTGCTGGATCGGGACATCCAGGTAGGGGCAGATCCGGTCATGCTCCGCGATGACCGCGAAGAGTTCGTCCGCCAGGCCGGATGGATAGGTGTAGAGAAGGCGGATCCAGGCCAGGCCCTCCAGGGCGGCCAGTTCCCGGAGGAGAAGGGCCAGGGTGGGCCTTCCGGGCAGGTCGCGGCCGTAGGCGGTGGTGTCCTGGGCGATCAGGATCAGTTCCCGGATGCCGCGATCGGCCAGGCCTTGCGCCTCCTCGAGGAGATCATCGACGGGCCGGCTGCGGGCCTTTCCCCGGATCTCGGGGATGACGCAGTAGGCGCAGCGATGCGAACAGCCCTCGGCGATTTTGAGGTAGGCGCTGAAGGTCGGCGCGGAAAGGAGGCGGGGATGGCCGGCATTCATGAGGAAGAGGGGCGGGGTCACCACGGCGCGGTTTGCCTGCGCATCGAGTTGCCCGTCTCGCAACTTCCGGAGATGATCGGCGATGTTCGGCACTTCCGATATCCCCAGAAAGAGGTCCACCTCGGGGATCTCCGCCGCCAGCTCCACGCCGTAGCGCTGGGGCAGGCAGCCGGTAACGATGAGATGCCTGCAGTTCCCCTGCCTTTTCCATTCGGCGAGCCGGAAGATTTCATCGATGGATTCCTCCCGGGCCGGCAGGATGAAGGCGCAGGTGTTGAGAAGCACGATTTCGGCCTCTTCCGGCGTGGAGACGATCCGGCAACCGGCCTGGGCCAGCAGGGCGGCCATCACCTCCGAATCCACGAGATTTTTCGGGCAGCCGAGGTTGACGACGTGAACGGTGCTTTCTATCATCGCGGCAGCTTCCCGACCAGGACTTTCCGGGGTTTCGCGCCGTCGGAAGGCCCGACGATGCCCTCCGACTCCATCCGTTCGATGAGGCGGGCGGCCCGGTTGTAGCCGATCTTCATGTAGCGCTGGACGAGGGAAATGGAGGCCTGTCCCAGGTCCGTCACCAGTTCCACGGCCTCGTCATACTTTTCGTCAACGTCCTCATTCCCCTTTTCCCCCTCCCGCATATCCGAGTCCGCTTCGTAGCGGGAAATGGATTCGTCGTAGGTGGGCTGTGCCTGCGTCTTGATGTATTCCGTGATGCGTTCGATCTCCCGGTCGGAGACGAAGGCCCCGTGAATCCGCGAGATCTTGGCGGTTCCGGGGGGCAGGAAGAGCATGTCGCCGGATCCCAGCAGGCTTTCCGCGCCCTGCTGATCCAGGATGGTGCGGGAATCCACCTTGGAGGAGACCTGGAAGGAGATGCGCGTGGGGAAGTTGGCCTTGATCAGGCCGGTGATGACATCCACCGAGGGGCGCTGGGTCGCCAGCATGAGGTGGATGCCCGCCGCCCGGGCCATCTGGGCCAGCCGGGTCAGGGAGTCCTCTACATTCTTCTGGGCGACCATCATGAGGTCCGCCAGCTCGTCGATGATAATGACGATATAGGGCAGCTTGGAAGGCAATGCACTCTGCGGCGCTCCTTCGGAGGAGGGAGCCAGTCCGGGCAGGGGCTGTTGCGGCGCGGCCGTCGCGAGGGCCTTGTTGTAGGAATCGATGTTCTTCACGCCCGACGCGGCGATCAGCTGATAGCGCCGCTCCATCTCCTCCACGGCCCACTTGAGGACCTGGGCGGCCTTCTTGGGGTTCACCACCACGGGGTGGAGGAGATGAGGGATCCCTTCATAGGAAGAGAGTTCCAGCCGCTTGGGATCGATCATGAGGAACTTGACATCCTCGGGCGCGGCTTTGAGCAGGATGCTGCAGATCATGGCATTGAGGGAAACGCTCTTCCCCGATCCGGTGGTGCCGGCGATGAGGAGATGGGGCATGCGGGTCAGGTCCGCGACCATGGGGTTGCCGACGATATCCTTGCCCAGGGCGATGGGAAGGACGAGGCGGGATTCGCGGAACGTCTCGCTGTCCAGGACCTCCCGGAGATAGACGGTTTCCCTGTTGCCGTTGGGGATTTCAATGCCGACGGCGGCCTTGCCGGGGATCGGGGCCATGATCCGGATGCTGGGCGCTTTCAGGGCCAGGGCGAGGTCATCGGAAAGGGTGGTGATCCGGTTGATCTTGACTCCCGGCGCCGGCTCCAGCTCGTAGAGGGTGACGACGGGTCCGGGCTGAACCTCCACGACCTTCCCCACCACGCCGAAATCGGCCAGGGTCTTTTCAACGGTGCGGGAGTTGGCCAGCAGGGAGTCCTTCCTGACCTTCGCGTCCCTGCGCTCCTTGTAGTCCAGCAGGGTAAGGGGCGGCAGCGTATACCCTCCTCCACGCCGCACAACGGGGACGAGGGGGGGCGGTTCCGGCGGGTTGGCCTTTTCCCCGGCCGGCGGGGCCGCCGGCTTCCGGGTATGAATGCGGGGGATCTTTTCCTTCCTTTCCGGGAGGATGGCTCTTCCCCTTCGGAACAGGGACATCAGGGCCGGCCCGCCCGCCGCCAGATTCGCCTTCAGGAGGCTTCCCAGGGACAGCAGGGAGAACCGGAACAGGATCATCAGGGAGACAGTCAGGACAAACAGGAGCAGGAGCGCTGTGCCGGCGGAGCCAAGGGAGGAAGAAAGCAGTCCTGTCAGCGCCTTTCCCAGCAGACCGCCGGGCTGATCCTGCACGTCGTGGAGGCTCAGCGCCGGAGCCAGAAGAGAAAGGAGCCCGGAGGAAGAAAGCATCAATCCGGAAAATCCAATGAAGATTTTTTTGCCTGTCCTGAAATCCGGCCGGACAAAATACAGAATGGAGAGGGTCAGCAATCCGGCGGGCAGGAGGAAAATGCTCATCCCGAAGAACCACAGAAGGGCATAGGAAAGGTGAGCGCCGAACCGGCCGATGAGGTTATGGACCGGTCCCCCCGGCGGGACGTAATGGCCGATGGATGGGTCCTGCGGGGAATAGGAAAAAAGGCACAGCAGCAGGAACAGGGCCGCCGTCAGGCTGATGACGCCGGGAATCTCGTGCCTCCATGAAGAACGGGAAGGCGGATGGTTTGAAGATTTCGTTTCCACCTCAAACTCCCTTTTTTATTCCGGTGTGGTGAGCGGCCGAACCGGGCTTGGGAGGGGATGAATCGTTCCGGTAATTTTCAACAATGGTATTACGCACCTCGTCGATGAGCTGGTGGCGCGTTTCAATGGAATAGTTCGCTGCGTCGATCGGCTTGTCAAAAATCAGCTTCACGCCGCCCGGAGTGATCTTCAGAGAGCGTTTCCGCATGATGGCCCCGCTTCCGATGATCGTTACCGGGACGACAGGTACGCCGGCCGAGATCGCCAGATGAAAGACCCCCTGTTTGAAAGGCTGGATCGTCCCATCGCCGCTTCTCGTCCCTTCGGGGAAGGTCATGACGGAACGGCCCCTTCGAATGATCTGGGCGGCATTCTCCAGGCTTCTCAGGGCGCTGTCATGATTTCTCCGGTCAATGGGAATGTATCCCGCATTGCGCATGGCGGTGCCGAAAAGGGGAATGCTGAAGAGCTCCTGCTTGGCGATCCAGCGGAACTGAACGGGAATGCAGGCCAGGGCCACCAGGGTATCGATGTCGCTCTGGTGATTGGCGGCAAAGATCTGGGGTCTGTCCAGGAGGACATGGCGCAGGCCGGATATTTCCACGGGTATCGAGGAGAGGGCCAGCAGCATCCTGGCCCAGAGCTGCGCCAGTCTGTGAATGCGGTTCTCGCCCGCGCCAAGGAGGGAGAAGGCCACCGCCCAGAAAGAGAAAAAAGCGGTAATGGACACACCCACAAAAATTAGGAGAATCGACCGGATCATGAACGCGTTTCCCAGAGTAAACCTGTTTATTATTCTAAGCATTTCCCTCTACTTGATAATTCATGTGAAGTCAATCAGGAATAGACCGGCAAAACCGGGAGCGGGATTTCAGGGCAAGAAATGATTTGACAAACATGCCTCATGGTACTAGCATCGGTCGCCCTCAAAGGAATAAAATTCGCTTGAAAATCTAATATTTGATAAATCTGATATGAAAAAAGTTCTGGACAGGAAGAGAGCGCGGGAAATTGTTGAACGTTTCTCCGAGGCCAGCGTACTGGTTGTCGGAGATGTCATGGTGGATCATTTTATCCGGGGGAGGGTCGCCCGGATTTCTCCCGAGGCGCCGGTTCCCGTTGTGGATGTTTCCGGGGACCGTCTCCTTCTCGGCGGTTGCGCCAATGTCATCAATAATATCTATGCCATGGGAGGAAGGGTATACGGCGCCGGGATCGTCGGCGAGGATGCCATGGCCGAGCGGATCCGGGAAGAGTTCCGCGGGAGGAACATTGATCCGGCGGGGCTGGTGGTCGAAACGGGGCGCCCGACGACCCTGAAGACAAGGATTATTGCCCACGGACAGCAGGTGGTCCGGTTCGATCGGGAGAGCCGGCAGACGGCGGATGCGGAGAGCATTGAAAAACTGCTTGCCTATGCCCGGACGCTACGGGGAGAACTGGGAGCCATCGTGGTTTCCGATTACGGCAAAGGGGTTGTCACCAGGGAGCTGATGACGGGCCTTCTTGAGGTCGTGGCCGGAACGGATATCGTGGTCTGCGCCGATCCCAAGAGAAACGACCTGTCCCTGTATTCGGGGGTGGACATCATAACCCCCAATCATCATGAAGCGGGCAGGGCCGTCGGCGTGGATGCGCCGACAGGGGATGAGCTTGTCCGGGTCGGAAAGGAACTGCTGTCCCGCTACAATTTCCGGTCCCTGCTGATCACGCGGGGAGAGGAAGGGATGAGCCTTTTTGAAAGAGACGGGCAAGGGGGGGGAATTCTGCATACCCTTTTCCCGACGGAAGCCCGGGAGGTGTTTGACGTCACCGGCGCGGGGGATACGGTGATCGGTGTCTTCGCCCTGTGCATGGCTTCGGGGGCCAGCTTCCGGGAAGCGGCGGCGATCTCCAACTGCGCCGCGGGCATCGTCGTCGGCAAGGTGGGAACGGCAACGGTGACCCGCCAGGAGTTGAAAAAGGTCCTATGAGCCGGCCTCGCGAAGCTGAAGCGGTCAAGCTGATCATGAGTCTGTTTGCCGTGGATCGGGACGTACTGCGCGACATTCTGGCCTGCGTGATCGAAACTTACGGGGAGACGGACTTCATCAGCGGCCTGCTTCCCTTCGACTATACGTCTTACTATGCCGAGGAGATGGGGTCTTCGCTGCTGAGGCGGTTTGTGTCCTTCGAGCGCCTCATCCCCCCGGAAAGCCTTCCCGATATCAAGAACCGGACCAATTCCCTGGAGGACCGGTTTGCGGTGGCCGGAAAGAGGACGGTCAATATTGATCCCGGCTACATTGCCAAGGCCCATCTGATTCTGGCCACGGGCAAGGGGTATACCCATCGGCCCTATCTCCGGGACGGGATTTACGCGGACTTGACCCTGATGTACAGTCATAAAACCTTTTCAACACTTCCCTGGACGTATCCCGATTACGCGGAAAAATCCTCGATTGAAATGTTCAACAAGATCCGCGCCAGGTATGTCGAGCAGTTGAAGAGCCGGAAGGGCTGAAACAGACGCAGCCTGCCGTGCGTGGAAGGAATTTTAAGGAATAGGGGAACAAGACATGATCAGCAGTATGACCGGTTATGGACGGGCGGAATCCACGGATAACACAAGAAAGATCGTGGTTGAGATGAGGTCGCTCAATCACCGATACCTGGAGGTGTCCCTTCGCCTCCCAAACCTTTTCCTCCCGATGGAGATGGAGATCAAAAGAAAGGTCGGCGAGCACTTTTCCCGCGGCCGGATTGATGTGTCCATCAAGATGGATGCCGACAATGGAGGGGAGGGTGAAAACCGATATTCCCTCAACCTGCCCTTGTTGAAAAATTATTTTTCTCTGCTGGTTGAGATGAAAAATGAATTGAATCTTGCGGATGAGATTACCCTGGAGCTGTTGTCGCGCTTCAAGGACGTGATGACCCCCGTGGAGGCGATCCCCGATTTGCAGGCCTGCTGGGGAAAGGTGGAGCCGGTCTTTTATGAAGCGCTGGCGGAGCTGAAGGCTATGCGGAAGACGGAAGGAGACATCCTCTATCGGGATCTCGTGGACCGGATTGGCTATATCCGCACATCTCTCGACGGGATCGTCCAGAGAACGCCGGTGCTCCTCGAGGAATATCACGCCCGCCTGGTAGCCCGCGTTCAGGAATTGACCAAGGGGCTGGTCGTCGATGAGGCGCGCCTGGCCCAGGAAGTGGCGGTCATGGCGGAGCGGAGCGATATTACGGAAGAAACCGTCCGTTTCCGCAGCCATCTCGAACAATTTGAGGCCATGATGAACAGCGCGGAGGCCGTGGGAAGGAAAATTGACTTTCTCATCCAGGAAATGGGCAGGGAGATCAATACAATCGGTTCCAAGAGCAGCGACGCCCAAATTTCCCGGCGGGTGATCGAGATCAAGAGTGAACTGGCGAAATTGAGAGAGCAGGTGCAGAATATTGAATAAGTCCGATGGGAGACCCAGGGGGCTCTTTCTCGTCCTGTCCGCTCCCTCCGGTGCGGGCAAGACGTCTATCCGCCGAAAATTTTTCGAACGGCATCCCGAGGTTCAATTTTCCGTTTCCTATACCACCAGGAAACCCAGACCGGGAGAAGTTGACGGAAAGGACTACTTCTACATTTCCGAGGCGGAATTCCGGGAACGGATCGAGCAGGGTGAATTTGCCGAATGGGAGGAGAATTACGGTCACTGTTACGGGACATCCGGGAAAATGATGGACCGCTTTTTGGATCAGGGTCGGGATATGCTCCTGGATATCGAAATGAGGGGGGCAAAGACATTGAAAAAGAATTACTCCGGTGGTATCTATGTCTTCGTTTTGCCTCCCTCTTTGGCTGAGTTGAAGTCGAGGCTGCAAAACAGGGGAGAATCGGACGCCGAAATAAAGAAACGCCTGGGCCAGGTCCTTCAGGAAATAGAAGAGGCGCTCGGGTATGATTATGTCATCTTTAATGATTCACTGGATCGGGCGGTCGACTCTCTTCAGGCGATTTATCTGGCTGAAAAAAGCCGGACGGAAAGAAGAATAAAACAGATTCAGGACATCCTCGATGAGGAAAAAGAGGATTAACACAGGGAATATATTTTTCAGGGAGGCCTGTTCAGCATGGCAAGAATAACTGTTGAAGACGCTCTGCAAGTTACCGGGAACCGCTTCGCCCTGGTTCTGCTGGCGGTGAAACGATCCAAGCAGCTTTTGAAAGGTTCGCAACCATTAACCAATACACGCAACAACCGGGAGATTGTCGCTGCGCTCCGGGAAATTGCCGATAACAAGGTTTATTTTTCCCACCCGGAATATCTCATGGGGGCCAAGGAAGATTTTAAGCTCATCGTTGATGATACGACAGAATTTATCGGTGACGAAGACTATGTCGAATGAGGCGGCGCGGGAAAAGCTCATCTTTGCCTTGGACATGGGAAGGGGATTCGACGAGGCCATGTCCTGGGTCCGGCTTCTCACGGGGCATGTCGGGCTGTTCAAGGTCGGCAAGGAGGCCTTCACCCGTTTCGGCCCCAGGCTCGTCGAGGAGATCCAGAAGGCGGGGTCACGGGTTTTTCTGGATCTCAAGTTCCATGACATCCCCAATACGGTTGCCAGAGCCGCTGAAGGCGCCGTGGAGATGGGAGTGGCCATGTTCAATGTCCATGCGCTGGGCGGGATGAGCATGATGGCAGAGACCGCGAAGGCCGTGCGGGAGACGGCGCGGAAGCGGGAGCTTCCCGAGCCGGTCGTTCTCGGGGTGACGGTCCTGACCAGCCTGAACGACGACGATCTCAGGGCCCTGGGCTTCTCCTGCTCAACGGCGGAGCTGGTTCTGAGGCTGGCGCGCATGGCCCGGGACGCCGGTCTTTCCGGGGTCGTTGCATCGGCGCAGGACGTCGAGGCGATCCGGAAGGCATGCGGCGAGGGCTTTGCCATCGTAACGCCGGGGATTCGCGGATCGGCCAGGGTGGCCGGAGATGATCAGAAGCGCGTCCTCACCGCTGAAGAGGCCATCCGGCGGGGCTCGGATTACCTGGTCGTCGGTCGGCCGATTCAGACGGCGGAAGACCCCGTGGCTGCTGCGGATGAACTCTGCAGAGAGATCGCCCGGGGGCTGACGGCGGGATAAGTTCCCCTCAGATTGGAGGGGTTTTCCCGGTGGCGGATCTCCACGGCCGCCCCGCATCAGGCTTGATGTCCGCCGGCGGTTCTCTATCGCCCTGGCGGGATTATTCGGGGTCTTGTTCGAGATGGGCCTCACGTACGTACCGGATCGGCAGGGATGTCCATGGAAGTCATTTATGGCGTCAATCCTTTGAAGGAGGCGCTGATCAGCGGCCGCGGGGGCGTGGAGAAAATCGTTTTGGCCCGGGGTCGGACCGAAGCGGCGATCCGCGAGATTCGAATCCTGGCCGCTCAACAGGGTGTACCTGTTGAGGTCCGGGAGCGGTCGCACCTGGATGAACTGACCGGGAAGGCTTCTCACCAGGGCGTACTCGGCATATGCAGGGCTTATCACTACCAGGACCTGGATGCGGTGATCGCCAATCGGCATCCGTCCTGCCTGTACGATCTGGTGCTCATTCTGGACGGGATCACAGATCCCCACAATCTGGGTGCCCTTATCCGAACGGCGCACTGTTTCGGCGCCAACGGGGTCATCCTTCCCGAGCATCGTGCGGCTTCCGTGACAGCCACCGTTATTAAAACCTCCGCAGGGGCTGTCCGCCATCTCCCGGTGGCCCGTGTCGCCAATGTGGCCCGTGCCCTTGATGAACTCAAAACGCGGGGCTTCTGGATTTTCGGAGCTGACGCGCAGGCCTCCCAATCCGTATCGGCCCCGGATTATTCGGGGGCCGTAGGTCTGGTCATGGGGGCTGAAGGTAAGGGGATGCGGCCCCTCATCCGGAAGATGTGCGATTTCCTCATCTCCATCCCGATGCTTGGGAAAATCGATTCGCTCAATGTATCCGTCTCAGCGGGGATTGTATTGCATGAAATCCGGCGGAAACAATCCCGCCATCCTGCAGGACAGCGGTAACAATCCCCTTCCCTGATCAAACCACTTCTTTTCATCGGCCCTTTTCTCGGCTTCCCAACCCGATTTTGCCTGTGACCGCGTCGGCTCCGCCCGCCGAATCGATCTCATGTTGGAACAGGGTGCAAGCCGGGACGACAACAGGGAACGTTTCTTGAAATAAAATTTCTTCCAATGCCTTTTGCTATCTGGAAGAGTTGCCACGTTTTTTTTTTCACGGAGCGTCCTGAATAAGAAGGAGTTGTCGTCATGACGGAGTTAGTATGGGAAGCAACCACCCGCAGAGGTGAGGTCAAGAAAGGTGAAATGAAGATTGCCGATGAAGCGGCGTTGAAAAGGCTGCTACGGAGGCAGGGATATCGGTCGATATCGATCAGGAAAAAGCCCAAGGACCTTCTTGAATATCTGCCGTTTCTTCAACAGAAAGTCAAAGAGAAGCAGGTTGTCGTTTTTGCCCGTATCTTTTCGACGATGATCGACTCCGGCCTTCCCCTGATTCAATGTCTTGATCTTCTGGGGCAGCAGGAAACCAACAAAACCTTCGCCAAGGTCATCACGGCCATCAAGGAAGATATTGAAGGTGGAGCTTCTTTGACGGATGCGCTGAAAAAATACCCTCAGATTTTTGACGAACTCTTTGTCAATCTCATTGCAGCCGGAGAAAGCGGCGGCATTCTGGATGTCATCCTGGGAAGACTTTCCACCTATATGGAAAAAGCCATGAAACTCAAACGCAAGGTCAAGGGAGCCATGACGTACCCGATCAGCGTCCTGGTAATCTCCATCGGCGTGGTGACGCTGCTGCTTCTGAAGGTGATTCCCGTATTCCAGAAAATGTTTGCCGATATGGGTGGTGCCCTGCCGGCGCCGACTCAGTTCCTGGTCAATTGCAGCGAATTCATGCAGCACTATTTCGTTTATATGGTTGCGGCGGTCATTGCCGCGATTTTCGCCTTCAAGCAGTTTTACAGAACCGAACAGGGGAATGTTCTTGTGGACCGGGCGCTTCTGAAGCTGCCCGTTTTCGGACCGCTCCTTAAAAAGGTAGCCGTGGCCAAATTCACCCGGACCCTTTCCACAATGATGAGCAGCGGCGTTCCCATTCTCGACGGCCTGGCCATTGTGAGCAGAACGTCCGGAAACAAGATCGTCGAGGAGGCGCTGATGAACACGCGGCGCAGTATCAGTGAAGGGAAAACGATCGCAGAACCCCTTGAAGCATCGGGGCTGTTTCCTCCCATGGTTGTTCAGATGATCGCGGTAGGGGAGCACACCGGCGCGTTGGATGCCATGCTGGCTAAAATCGCTGATTTTTATGATGATGAAGTGGACGCGGCGGTAAGTGCCATGACCGCGCTCCTGGAACCTTTCATGATGGTGTTTCTGGGGGGTGTTGTCGGCGGAATGATCATCGCCATGTATCTGCCGATCTTCCAGATGGCTTCCGTGGTGGGCGGATAAAAATGGTCGGGATGGCGCGATTTGAACGCGCGACTCCTGCGTCCCGAACGCAGTGCCCTACCAAGCTGGGCCACATCCCGACAGGGGGATGTTCATATAAAATTTATCCGGAAATGTCCATCTTTATTTGCATGATCCAAAATAAAATATTTCCCTGCACCTTTGAAAAACCGCTGTCGAATGGCGTAAATTGAAGACTTTTTCACCAGATCCTGCTGGAAGATACCTGTTGTCCGACCCGTCGTGCTGCTGCTCTATTGTTTTTTGACTGTTAACATGGTATTGAAGAGGAAAGATAATTAAAGAGGTAGTATTCTTGATTATTTATGATCTGAAATGTGAAAAAGGACACACATTCGAGGGGTGGTTCAAGGACCGGAAGGCCTTCGAGAAACAGAAGGAGCAGAAGATGATTGCCTGTCCGGTTTGTGGAAGCTTTGAAGCCCGGGAACTCCCTTCTTCGCCGAAGATCGTGACGCGACACTCAGGAAGGGATTCCGAAAAGAACTCCCCCAAGGCCCATCGGCCAAGCGTGCTGCAGAAATTTCACGAATACATCAATAAACACTTCGAGGATGTCGGCGAGCGTTTTGCGGAAGTGGCCTTGAACATCTTTCACGGCAAGGAGGATCCGAGAAACATCAAGGGGACTACGACGAAGCGGGAAGAGGATGCGTTGAAGGACGAAGGCGTGAAATTTATTAAGGTTCCCCTTCCCAAGCTGGACAGCTGATTCCAGGTCCCCGTCGGAGAGAAGATCACAGCGAACAATGCGCCGGGGTCGACACCCGGAAGCCGGCAGGCCGCCGTTATTTCATTAAATGAAGATCACACCAACAGAACTTTCACAAAGGCAAAGTCCAGAGCCATCATTAATATTTTCACCCCCGCGTCCTGACAGATGACACCCACGGATCGTCCCTTTCCGGTGGTAGGAACAGTGTTGCAGACAAGCGGCACAGCCGTGATCAAAAGGCGGTGTTGGACTGAAAAGAGAAAGATGAAGAAACTCTACAGCAATATTATTGAGTCGATAGGCAATACGCCACTTGTTGAGATTCGCAGGTTGAATCCGAATCCGAAGGTAAAGATCTATGCCAAGCTGGAAAGTTTCAACCCGGGTGGATCCATCAAGGACCGGACGGCCCTGTACATGATCAGCGAAGCTGAAAAGCGGGGGGAACTGACCCCGGATAAAATCATACTGGAGGCGACCAGCGGCAACACGGGCATAGGGCTCGCCCTCATTGCGGCGGCCAAAGGCTACCGGTTGTGCCTGGCCATGGCGGAATCGGCCAGTGAGGAAAGGAAGAAAATTCTCAAGGCCCTGGGGGCCGAACTGTATTTTACCCCGGCCGGCATGGGGACGGACGGTGCCATTGAAGAGGTCTACAGCATGATGCGGGAAAATCCGGACCGCTATTTCGTCCCGGACCAGTTTAACAATCCCGATAACATCCTGGCTCACTATTACGGAACGGCAGAGGAGATCTGGCAACAGACCGATGGGAAGGTCACCACGGTCATCGCCACCATGGGAACGACAGGGACGGCGATGGGGCTGTCTCGAAGGCTGAAGGAGCACAATCCGGAGGTCCGGGTGGTGGGAGTGGAGCCCTATCTTCAGCACCGCATTCAGGGCCTGAAAAATTTAAAGGAATCCTACGTGCCCGGGATTTTTGATAAGCAGAGGCTTGATGAAAAAGTCCATATCCAGGATGAGGATGCCTATGAGACGGCCAGAAGGTTGGCCCGGGAGGAGGGCATTCTGGCGGGGATGAGTTCCGGGGCGGCCATGTACGTGGCGATGCAGAAGGCTCGAGAGATGGACGAAGGCTTCATCGTTGTGATCTTTCCCGACAGCGGTGAGCGGTACCTGAGCACCGAGCTGTTCATGGACAAGGAAGAATCGACCATCCGGTTTTACAATGTCCTGTCACGGAGCAAAACCTTCTTCCGGCCCATCAATCCGGAGATGGTCCTGATGCATTCCTGCGGCCCCACGATCCATGAAGTCCCGCACATCGGCAGCTATCGCCGGTTCGTGGTCTCCGACCTGATCCGCCGCTATCTCGAATTTCGAGGCTATCCGGTTAAGCATGTCCTGAACATTATCGACCTTGCGGACCGCTCCATCCGGGGCGCCGAGCGGGAAAATACGGATCTGGCCGTCTATACGGCCCGCTGCGCCGATGCCTTTCTCCGTGACATCGAAAAGCTCGGCATCAAAAAGGATGAGAATTATCCCCGGGCCAGCGAGAATTTTGACTGCATGCTGGAGCTGGTGGATGAACTGGTCGAGAGGGGATTTGCCTATGAAAAACTGCGGTCTGTTTATTTCGACATCTCGAAATTAAGAGATTACGGATGTCTCTCCAATGTCGACCTCACCCGGGTTCAACACGGACGGACGATTGATCTGGATTACTATGAAAAGGACAGCCCCGTTGATTTTACCCTCTTGAAGCGATCCACGCTCAGTGAGCTGAAGCGGGGCGTGTTCTTCAAAACCCGCTGGGGTAACGTCCGGCCGAGCTGGCACCTCGAATGCGCCGCCATTGCCCGGCATTACCTGGCGGAGACGTTCGACATCCATGCGAGCGGTTCCGATATCATCTTCCCCCACTGCGAGAATGTCATGGCCATCGGCAAGGCCGCCACGGGCAGGAAGATCGCGAATTACTGGATCAATACGGACCTGGTCATGGTCGGCGGAAAAAAGATGTCCCGGTCGCTCAACAATGCCCTGACCCTTGAGGACCTGGAGAAGAAAGGCTATTCCGGCAGGGAGGTCCGGTTTTTCCTGTTCAGCTCACATTATCGGAAACCGCTTAACTTTTCGTTTGGAGCCCTGGATACGGCAAAATATACGGTCCTCAAACTCAATGGCTTCATCCAGCGTCTGATCCGCTTCAAGGCCGGCAGCGGCTATCCCGAACTGGAGCAGTCGATGTACGATCTCCGGCAGGGATTTATCGGCGCCATGGATGATGATCTGAACATATCCGGGGCGCTGGCCGCCCTCTTCGCCTTCGTCAAGAAAGTCAGTGTCCCCCTTGCCGGGGGCCTCTTGACCCTTGAGCAGCGCGATTCGGTCCTGGAGGCCATGAAGAAGGTCGATTCCGTTTTCGGAGTGATGAAGTTTGAAGAGGAGCAGATCAGCGGGGAGGCCAGGCGCTTGATGAAGGAGAGAGAGGCCCTGCGTGCTGCGGGGCGGTGGGCGCAGGCGGATGAGATCCGTCAGAAGCTGCTCGAGATGGGGGTTGTGGTGGCCGATACGCCGGAAGGCATGGTCTGGCGTCTGAAATAACGGAAGCCTGCAGGGGACTGGCCAAGGGGCGATCCGGAACGTCCCTTTGAATCAGGAACCAGCCACAACAGATGCAGCGCGGCGGCTGGAAGAAACCGTTCCAGCCTGAAAGCTGCCATGGAACGGAGGAGTTCGCTATGGACTATATTAAAAAATCCCTGATTGCAGGTTCATGGTACCCGGGAAATCCTCGAATTCTCGAACGGGATATCCTTGATTATTTCAAGAAAGTGCCGGATGACCCGATTGGGGGGGAGATTCTCGGTCTCGTCGCACCCCATGCGGGATACATGTATTCCGGACAGGTTGCGGCACACGCCTATAAGCAGATCACGGGGAAGGCTTACGATGTCGTCTTCGTGATCGGTCCGAGTCACCGATCCTACTTCCGGGGTGTCTCCCTTTTCAACCAGGGAGGGTATGAAACGCCTCTGGGCATCGTCAATGTCCATGAGTCCGTCGCCGCCGGGCTTCTCGAAGGGAGCCCTCGAATTTCCTTTCTGCCGGATGTACATCTGCAGGAGCATTCCGTGGAAATTCAGCTGCCCTTTCTGCAGGTTGCACTCGGGGCATTCCTCTTTGTTCCTTTGATCATGGGCGATCAGGATGAAGAGACCTGCAGAATGCTGGCCGATGCCATCATTTCCAGCGCCGGGAATCAGAACATTCTGGTTGTCGGCAGCTCGGATCTGTCCCACTATCACAACTACGAGGAAGCGATTAAAATGGACAGGCGCATTCTCGATCATCTCGGCAGAATGGACGAGAAGGGCTTATTGAGGGATCTGCAGAGGGGAGTCGGTGAGGCCTGCGGTGGCGGGCCGGCGGCTGTGACGGTGATGGTGGCTAAAGGATTGGGTGCGGACAAGGCGGCAGTTTTAACGTACGCGAATTCCGGGGATGTGACCGGGGATCGAAGCGGTGTCGTCGGATATGCCGCCTCCGTTTTCTACAGGGGGGAATAGGGATGAACCTGTCGGAAGGAGAAAGAAAGGCCCTGCTGGAGATCGTCCGTTCAACGATCGAAGGGAAGCTCCAGGCTGGTGGAGAATTGTGCGAGACGCCGGGGGACAGCCGAATTCCCTCGGTACTTCAGGAGAAAAGGGGCGTGTTTGTCACCCTCAAGAAGCGGGGACAATTGCGGGGTTGCATCGGGTATATACAGCCCTTCAGGCCTCTTGAACAGGCCGTGAGAGAAATGGCCCTGGCCGCCGCCTTTCAAGACCCGAGATTTTCCCCCTTGAGCCGTGATGAACTGGGGGAAATCTCCGTAGAGATATCCGTGCTGTCACCCTTGAAAAGAATAGAGCGCCCGGAAGAAATCGAAGTCGGAAAACATGGACTGTACATCGTGCTGGGAAATCGTTCGGGCTTGCTGTTGCCTCAGGTAGCGACGGAATATGGCTGGGATGCCTTGACTTTTCTCGAGGAGACCTGCTATAAGGCCGGGTTGCCCAACGACGCCTGGCAGGATGAACGTGCGGCTATCTACGCCTTTTCCGCTGAAATCATTGAAGAACCTGGGGGGATGGCAGGGCCGGACTGATGGAAAAAATAGTTGGATTGTTCCACAAAGGCAGAGAAAACCGGGAAAAAGATTGTTTAAAATTTACTTGACAAACGTAGGCAATCCAATTAAGTTCACCGCTTCAGGGTTTTTCTCGCATTGTTTCCGAGAATCGGACTCTTGAGGCAACTTGTGAATGAGTTTGTGCTGGCGTAGCTCAATCGGTAGAGCAGCTGATTTGTAATCAGCAGGTTGCGGGTTCGAGTCCCATCGCCAGCTCCAGATTGAGTATTTTTAAAATTGGAGGGGTTCCCGAGCGGTCAAAGGGAGCAGACTGTAAATCTGTCGGCTCAGCCTACGGAGGTTCGAACCCTCCCCCCTCCACCATTTACTGCCTCCCTTACGGAGGATGAAGGTTTGGTACAGGAACTTTCCGGGTTTTATCCATCGAATTCCATCGGTAAGCGGGAGTAGCTCAGGGGCTAGAGCGTCAGCCTTCCAAGCTGAGGGTCGCGGGTTCGAATCCCGTTTCCCGCTCCATTTAGTTCCATTTCAGGAATGTGCGGGGTTGATAACGTCTTCCGGCGTAATGGCAGAAGAAATCGATTGCGCAGCATGTTGCATCCTGGAGAGGCAGGAACGAACCGCGAAAAGTCAGGAAGTAACGCAGATAAAATCATAAACGCCCACGTAGCTCAGTCGGTAGAGCACATCCTTGGTAAGGATGAGGTCACCAGTTCAATCCTGGTCGTGGGCTCCAGTGGTGTGCAGGCAGGAGAGGTATGCGTAATATTATTATTTTGGCATGTACGGAGTGTAAGCAGAAGAATTACACGACAACCAAGAACAAGAGGACGATGCAGGGTCGGTTTGAAATAAAGAAATACTGCCGGTTCTGCCGTTCACACAAGCTCCACAGGGAGACCAAATAGGCGAATCATATTTGCGCGACACTTACAGGCCAGTAGCTCTAATGGATAGAGCGCCGGACTCCAAATCCGGATGCTGGGGGTTCGAGTCCCTCCTGGCCTGCCATTTTTTTTAGTAGGTCAAGGGTCCTGGACATGGGAAATATAATGATCAAGTTGAAGGGCTATATCGAAATTATAAGCCTGTTTTTAAAGGGAGCGAGGGCGGAGCTTAAAAAGGTGACGTGGCCCACGCCGAAGCAGACCTTGGCTTCCACCTCCGTGGTCATTATCGTTGTCTTCATTGTTTCCACCTTCCTCGGGATCGTAGATTTCGGCCTTACCAAGACGATCAAGCTGGTGTTAGGTTAAAATACTATGGCTTTCAAATGGTATGTCGTGCATACATATTCCGGTTTCGAAAGCAAGGTGAAACAGTCTCTGCAGGAACGGATAGGGGCCGCAGGCATGCAGTCCCGTTTTTCAGACATCCTGATTCCCGAAGAGGATGTCGTCGAACTGGTGTCCGGTACGAAAAAGACGTCGAAGCGCAAGTTCTTTCCGGGGTACATTCTTGTGAAGATGGAGCTGGACGATGATACGTGGCACCTTGTGAAGGATACTCCGAAGGTGACGGGATTCATCGGAAGCAGGGAGAAACCTTCGCCTATTCCCGACCGGGACGTGGAGCTGCTGAAAACGAGAATCGACGAAGGGACCTTGAAGCCCAAGCCCAAGTTCAAATTTGAAGTGGGTGACCATGTGACCATCGTGGATGGTCCCTTTACAAATTTCGATGGAGTGATCGACGAGGTCAAGGCTGAGAAGGGAAAGTTGAGAGTCATTGTCAGCATCTTCGGTCGACCGACGCCGGTGGAGCTGGATTTTATTCAGGTTGTTCAGAGCTGATCAGGAAGAAACCGTCCGGACAGCCTCAAGATCATAACGTAAGGTGGTTATATTATGGCCAAGAAAGTCATCGCTAATATCAAACTTCAACTCAAAGCGGGAAAAGCAACACCATCACCGCCGGTCGGTCCGGCTTTGGGCCAGCATGGCGTTAATATCATGGAATTCTGCAAGGCGTATAACGCTTTGACGCAAAACCAGGAAGGGACGGTCATCCCCGTGCTGATAACCGTTTATGCGGACCGGTCCTTTACCTTTGTCACAAAAACGCCCCCTGCCTCCGTACTGCTGAAGCAGGCGGCAAAAATCGCCAAGGGCGCCAGTGACCCGAAGCGGGACAAGGTGGGGACGGTATCGGCACAGCAGGTGCGGGAGATTGCCGATTTGAAGTACAAGGACTTGAACGCCGTGGACATGGCAGGGGCGATTCGGATCGTCGAAGGGACGGCGAAATCGATGGGGATTGAGATCGCCGATTAAGCTGCGGGCCATGCCATCTGCGGTTGCCTGAAGTGTTTTTCAGGGAAGACGGAGCGATCGATTCTATAAAAAAACCAGCTGAGACCCTGAAAAAGAGGATGCTGTCCGTCACGACGGGTCGAAACTGTACATTGAGGTTGAATCATGCCAAAAAGGGGAAAGACATATCTAGCTGCGAAAGAGAAGGTAGAGGCGGGACACCGCTATACGCTTTCCGAAGCCCTGGAACTTGTAACGAGTTCTGCAAGGGGGAAGTTTGACGAAACGGTCGAGGCCGCTGTCCGCCTCGGTGTGAACCCGGCCCATGCGGATCAGATGGTCCGGGGCAGCGTCGTTCTGCCGAACGGATTGGGGAAATCGGTGCGGGTTCTGGTTTTTGCGAAGGGCGAGAAGGAAAAGGAAGCCATGGACGCGGGAGCCGACTACACCGGATCCGATGAATACATCGAAAAGATCAAGGGGGGATGGCTTGAATTCGACCGTGTGATCGCAACACCCGATATGATGGGGAATGTCGGTAAGCTCGGGAAGATTCTCGGCCCCCGGGGATTGATGCCTAATCCGAAAGTGGGGACGGTGACCTTCGATGTCGCCCAGGCCGTCAGGGATGTCAAAGCGGGTAAAGTCGAATTCCGGGTGGAGAAGGCAGGAATCGTCCACAGCCCGGTGGGAAAAGTATCCTTTGGCCCGGAGAAGCTGATGGAAAACATTCAGGCTCTCATGGAAATGATCGTCAAGTTGAAACCCGCCACCAGCAAGGGAACCTATATCAAAGGGGTTGCGGTTTCCTCGACGATGGGACCCGGGGTGAGGGTCGATCCGCTGGATTTGAGAAATCTTTAAGAATTCAAATTACTTCTGTTTTAATCAGTTCAAGGCAGATGTGAAATCATACCACTAAATAGAGAAATCTGAGACAGCAGGTACAGGGTTTAAACGATGCGCGCATCGGCCTGCCGAGATAGCTATTGAGTGAAGCAGAGTCATGCTTCAGTGCCATAAGTTTGTGTGTATGTTCCTGTGTGCTGCTCAGTTCTCCTATTTTTTTAATTCCTTAGTAACAGGTTCTGATTTCCCGGGAAGATAATTTATTCCGCCATGCCCATCGCGTGGCGGGCGAGAAAGGAGGTTAAGGTTGGATCGGAGAACGAAAGAGCAGGTTGCCGTTGAGCTCCACCAGAAGGTCAAGTCATTCAAGCTGGCCGTTTTGGCAAACTTCAGAGGAATCGATGTCGCCAAGATGACAGCCCTGCGAAATGACCTGCGGAAGTCTAACACGGAGTTGAAAGTTGTAAAAAACACCCTTTTGAACATCGCGTCACGGGATACTTCCCTTGAGGCATTGCAGGACCATTTCAAAGGGCCGTTGGCTTTGATTCTCAGTTATGGCGATCCCGTGGAGCCGAGTAAGATTCTGTCTGATTTCGCGAAGAAGAATGCAGAATTGGAGCTTAAAGTCGGCATGTTGGGCGATAAGGTCATTACGATTGAGCAGTTGAAGGCGTTGGCGGAACTACCCAGCAGGGAGATTCTGCTTGCCAAGATGCTTTCTGTAATGGTGGGCGTTCAGACGCAGCTGGTCAATGTACTCAGCGCTGTGCCGCGAGGGTTTGTCCGGGTGCTGGATGGATATCGAGCTAAAAAGGAAGAGGGCAATTAAAGGCCCATTCCTTGAGGAACATTAAACAAAACACACAGGAAGGGATAGAAAATGGCGGATATTACAAAAGAAGATGTTGTGAAATTCATTGAAGGGATGACCGTTCTGGAACTGTCCGAGCTGGTCAAGGAACTGGAAGAGAGATTCGGTGTGTCGGCGGCGGCCCCTGTAGCGGTTGCCGCGGTTGCGGGCCCGGCGGAGGCGGCGGCGCCAGCCGAAGAAAAGACGGAATTCGATGCGATCCTGACGGGATTCGGCGATCAGAAAATCCAGGTCATCAAGGTTGTCCGGGCCATCACGGGCCTTGGCCTGAAAGAGGCGAAAGACCTGGTGGAAGGTGTACCAAAACCCATCAAGGAAGCGGTATCCAAGGATGAGGCCGCTGACATCAAGAAGAAGATTGAAGAAGTCGGCGGGACCGTCGAAGTTAAATAATTGAATATAACAAGGGCACAGTCATTGTGCCCGAACTATTATTTAGGAATGCCATGGGCGAATTTAGAAAAAACTTTGGCCGTATCGAGGAAATTCTGGAAGTTCCCAACCTGATTGACATTCAAGTCAGGTCCTACGAGATTTTTCTCCAGGAGAAGGTGGCTTCGGAAAATCGAAAGAATTACGGTCTGCAGGGTGCCTTTAAAAGCGTTTTTCCCATTTCGGATTTCAGTGGGAAATGTTCGCTGGAATTTGTTAGCTATAAGATAGGGGCTGTTCGTTATGACGTCAACGAGTGCATTCAGAAGGGGATGACCTATGCAGCTCCCCTTAAGATCGTCGTGCGGCTCGTTGTTTTTGATACGGACCGCGTGTCCGATCAGAAAAACATCCGTGACATCAAAGAGCAGGAGATTTATTTCGGTGAGATTCCTCTGATGACGGAAAAGGGGACTTTCATCGTCAATGGAACGGAACGCGTTATCGTCAGCCAGCTGCACCGATCCCCAGGCATATTTTTCGACCATGATAAAGGAAAAACGTTAACAAGCGGAAAACTGATCTATTCAGCCAGGATCATTCCCATCCGAGGATCCTGGCTGGATCTGGAATTTGATTCCAAGGATCTGCTCTATGTCCGCATCGACCGCCGCAGGAAGATGCCCGTCACCATTCTTCTCAAGGCGATGGGTTACTCCACGGAAGATCTGCTTAATTACTTTTATGATGTGGAACACGTCTTCTGCGAAGGAGATTCCTTCGCTGTAGCTGTCGAAGAATCTCTCGTCGGCCACAAGCTGTCTGACGATATTCGGGACATTCATACGGGTGACGTCCTGTTCAAGAAGGGACGCCGCATCACCAAGACGATCTTCAAAAAAATCAAGGAGCAGCATGTTGATCGGATTCCGTTGGAGGTCGAGGAGCTGCCGGGAAGAATTCTGGCGGCCGATGTCCTGGATCCGGAAACGGGAGAGGTCATCTTCCGCTGCAATGAGGCGTTGACTGCCGCAGCCGTTGACGCGATCCGGGAAAAGGGGATCCGGAAGCTCAGCGTCATTCAGATCGGCGAGGATATGGCAAACACCTCCATACGGGACACCTTGCTGGTTGACCGGACGGAGAACTCCGGTGATGCCATCATCGAAATCTACCGCCGCTTGAGGCCAAGCAATCCGCCGACGCCCGATACGGCGCAGAAGTTTTTCAACAGCCTCTTCTTTGAGAACGAAAGCTACGATCTGTCCGCGGTCGGGCGGGCGAAGATGAACTACAAGCTTCACCTGGATGTTTCCACGGACGTGACGGTCTTGAGAAACGAAGACATCATGGCCGCCGTCAAATATCTCATCGACCTTAAAAACGGGGTTCCGGAATGCAGTGTGGATGACATTGATCACCTCGGTAACAGGAGGGTGCGCTCCGTCGGCGAGCTGATCGAAAACCAGTACCGTATCGGTCTGGTGCGCATGGAACGGGCGATCAAGGAGAAAATGAGCCTTCAGGACATCGAAACCATGATGCCTCATGACCTCGTCAATGTAAAGCCCGTGTCCGCAGTGGTCAGTGAGTTTTTCGGCAGCAGCCAGCTTTCGCAGTTCATGGACCAGACCAATCCCCTGTCCGAGATTACCCATAAGAGGAGACTGTCCGCCCTGGGCCCCGGCGGCCTGACACGGGAAAGGGCCGGGTTTGAGGTGCGGGATGTTCATCCCACCCATTACGGTCGAATCTGCCCCGTGGAGACACCGGAAGGACCGAATATCGGGTTGATCGTTTCCCTCAGCACGTACGCCAGGGTGAATGAGTTCGGATTTATTGAGACGCCTTACCGCATGGTGCAGGAGGGTCGGGTCCTGCCGGATATCAAATTTCTGACAGCCATTGAAGAGGAAAACCTGGTGGTCGCCCCTGCCGACCAGCCGGTGAATCCCGACGGAAGCTTCATCGGGGAGCTGATTTCGGCAAGAAAGGGTGGAGACTTTGTCTCGGTGGTTCCCTCGGACGTCAACATGGTTGACGTATCTCCGAATCAGCTGGTCAGCGTCGCGGCGACGCTGATCCCCTTTCTTGAACATGACGATGCAAACCGCGCCCTCATGGGATCGAACATGCAGCGGCAGGCGGTTCCCCTGATGAGGCCGGAGATCCCTCTCGTGGGAACCGGCATGGAAAGGGCTGTCGCCCGGGATTCCGGAGCGGTTGTGGTTGCCAGGAGATCCGGGGTTGTCGAGAGCGTCGATGCCTCCAGAATCGTCATCAAGTGCGAGGACGCAGAAAAGGAGGACAGCGATACAGGCGTCGATATCTATACCCTGATCAAATATCAGCGCTCCAACCAGGATACCTGCTTCAACCAGAAGGCCATCGTCAACAAGGGGGACCGGGTCAAGAGAGGCGACATCATCGCTGATGGACCGGCCACGGATAATGGTGAACTCGCCCTGGGCCGCAATGTGATGGTCGCCTTCATGTCCTGGGGGGGGTACAACTATGAAGACTCCATCCTCGTGAGTGAACGGATCGTTAAGGAGGATATCTACACATCCATCCATATTGAAGAATTTGAAACCATGGCCAGGGACACCAAGCTCGGCAAGGAGGATATCACGAGGGATATTCCAAATGTCGGCGAAGAGGCCCTCCGCAATCTCGATGACAGCGGAATCGTTCGGATGGGTGTCTCCGTAAAGGCCGGCGACATCCTGGTGGGTAAAATCACCCCCAAGGGGGAAACCCAGCTGTCGTCCGAAGAAAAACTCCTCCGCGCCATATTCGGAGAGAAAGCCAGCGATGTGAGGGACACCTCGCTCCGTGTTCCGCCGGGTGTCGAGGGGACCGTCATCGATGCCAAGATCTTTACCCGCAAGGGAGCGGAGAAAGATCTGAGGTCTCAGTACATTGAAGATGAAGCGGCAGCGATGCTTCAAAAGGACCGGGATGACGAGATCCGGATCGTTACGGAAACCGTGAAGAAGGACGTCAGCTCATTGCTTCAGGGAAAACAGTCCGGTGCCCGGATTGTGGACCCGAAGAGAAAGAAAATATGCCTCAAAAAAGGCGATGTCATCACCCCTGAAATTTTGAATGAGATTCCCCTGAATCTGTGGAAGGAAATTTCCCTCGTGGATGATGACGAGACCGAGAAGGCGGTCGTCCGCATGATGACCAACCTCTATAACAAGATCGAGCTCGTCGAGGCTTACTACAATGAGAAGATGGAGAAGCTCAAAGCCAGCGATGAACTGCCGCCCGGAGTGATCAAAATGGTGAAGGTCTATATCGCCATAAAGAGAAAGCTTCAAGCCGGAGATAAAATGGCGGGACGGCATGGAAACAAGGGTGTTCTTTCCAGAATCCTGCCGGAAGAGGATATGCCTTATTTCAAGGACGGCAGGCCCGTCGACATCGTGCTGAATCCCCTGGGGGTTCCCTCACGAATGAATGTGGGCCAGATCCTTGAGACGCATCTCGGCTGGGCGGCGAAAGGACTGGGCGAAAAGCTCAATGATCTGCTGGAGCGCTATTCAAGCCGGAACCCCGTTCGGGACGAGTTGAAGAACATCTACTCGTCGAAAGAGTTTGACAAATTTGTCGACGGGGCAACGGAAGAGGACGTCACGAGGTTTGTGCGCAGGCTTCAGCGCGGCATAGCCGTTTCGTCGCCGGTCTTTGATGGCGCCAGTGAAGAGGATATCCGGGATATGCTGGAACTGGCGGGTCTTCCGTCGAAGGGGCAGGCGACGCTCTATGACGGCCGCACGGGCGAACCCTTCGACCAGGAGATCACGGTGGGTATGATCTATATGCTCAAGCTGCATCACCTTGTGGACAATAAGATTCACGCCAGATCCATCGGTCCGTACTCACTGGTCACTCAGCAGCCTCTGGGCGGGAAGGCCCAGTTCGGCGGGCAGAGACTCGGTGAAATGGAAGTCTGGGCCATGGAAGCTTACGGTGCCGCGTATTCGCTGCAGGAATTTTTGACCGTCAAGTCGGATGACGTTGCCGGCCGAACGAGGATTTATGAAGCGATTGTTAAGGGTGAAAATACATCAGAACCAGGCCTGCCGGAGTCGTTTAACGTTCTCGTAAAAGAACTGCAGAGTCTTTGCCTTGATGTGGAATTGATTGAAGAGGAATAGTAAAGGCCTCCTTCATCGCCGACATCGAGTTACATATAACCGGGAGTAAAAACTGTGGAAGATGTTTTCAGCTATTTTGAAAAACCAAAAGATCCGATCCGTTTTAACGCAATAAAGATATCCATTGCTTCACCGGACAAGATTCTGTCCTGGTCTTTCGGTGAGGTCAAGAAACCCGAAACGATCAATTATCGAACGTTCAAGCCAGAGCGTGACGGGCTCTTCTGCGCGAAGATTTTCGGTCCCGTCAAGGATTATGAATGCCTCTGCGGACGGTACAAGCGGATGAAGCACAGGGGCGTGGTCTGTGAAAAGTGCGGCGTAGAAGTCATCAAGTCGAAGGTCCGGCGTGAGCGCATGGGGCACATTACCCTGGCTACGCCGGTTGCCCATATCTGGTTCCTCAAAAGCCTTCCCAGCCGGATCGGAAATGTTCTTGATCTGACCCTGAAGGAGTTGGAGCGGATCCTCTATTTCGAATCATGGATTGTTCTGGATCCCAAAAACACGCCGTTGAGAAAAAAAGAGCTGCTCTCCGATGAAGAATACAATGATTACCGGGAGCAGTACGGTGCGGACGCCTTCCAGGCGGGCATCGGAGCGGAGGCTGTCCGAAGGCTGCTCGAAGAAGTGAACCTGGATGTGATGGACGTGGAGTTGCGTGAGGAGTTGAAGACCGCTTCTTCGGATACAAAGAGGAAGAAAGTCATCAAGAGATTGAAGGTCATCGAAGCCCTCCGCAAATCGGGGAACCGCCCGGAGTGGATGATTCTGACCGTTCTGCCCGTTATTCCGCCGGACCTGCGACCCCTGGTCCCCCTGGACGGCGGTCGTTTTGCCACCTCGGATTTGAATGACCTTTACCGCCGGGTCATCAACCGGAATAACCGGCTGAAGCGTTTACAGGAGCTCAACGCGCCCGAAATCATCATTCGAAACGAAAAAAGAATGCTCCAGGAAGCCGTGGACGTTCTTTTTGACAACGGCAGAAGGGGCCGGGCCATCACGGGAACGAACAAGCGGCCTTTGAAGTCCCTGTCCGACATGCTCAAGGGGAAGCAGGGGCGCTTCCGCCAGAATCTCCTGGGAAAACGCGTTGATTATTCCGGCCGTTCCGTGATCACCGTCGGTCCGGATCTGCGGTTGCACCAGTGCGGATTGCCGAAGAAAATGGCTCTCGAACTCTTTAAGCCCTTCGTTTACAACCGATTGCAGGAGAAGGGCTATGTGACGACCGTCAAGAGCGCCAAGAAAATGGTGGAGCGCGAGACGGCTGAGGTGTGGGATGCCTTGGATGAGGTTGTCCGTGAATATCCGGTCATGCTGAATCGTGCTCCGACACTCCACCGGCTGGGGCTTCAGGCATTCGAGCCGGTCCTGATCGAGGGAAAGGCGATCCAGCTGCATCCCCTCGTCTGCACGGCCTTCAACGCCGATTTCGACGGTGACCAGATGGCCGTTCACGTGCCCCTGTCCATCGAGGCCCAGACGGAGGCGCGGGTGCTCATGATGTCCACAAACAACATTCTTTCACCGGCCAATGGAAAGCCGATCATCATCCCCAGCCAGGATATCGTCCTGGGGATCTATTATCTGACCCGGGCGAAGGAAGATGCCACGGGCGATGGAATGACCTTTTCCGATCCGGAGGAAGTCCGCTCCGCCTATGACGCAGGGGCTCTGGAATTACACGCAAGAATAAAGGCGCGGATCAACGGGGAATTAAAGCAGACCACCGTGGGCCGGGTCCTTCTGTATGATATCATACCGCAGGACATCTCCTTTGATGTCATCAACAAGGTGATGAACAAGAAGGAACTGGCCAATCTGATCGACTACTGCTACCGGACCTGCGGGGAGAAAGTGACGGTTATCCTTGCCGATCGGTTGAAGGACCTTGGCTACAAATATTCAACCCATTCAGGGATGTCTTTTGCCGTCAGGAACCTGAACATCCCGGGAAACAAGAGGGATATTCTCAGCCGCGCGGACCGCGATGTCCTGGAGATCCAGAAGCAGTACATGGACGGCTTGATTACGGACGGCGAGCGGTACAACAAGGTCATCGATATCTGGGCCCAGGCTACGGAAAAAATCGCTTCGGAAATGATGGGAGGGATTGAAACAGAGGAGCAGCTTACGACAGACGGAAAAAAAGTCATCGAGAGCTTCAATCCGATTTACATGATGGCTGATTCCGGAGCACGGGGAAGCAACGCGCAGATCCGGCAGTTGGCCGGTATGCGCGGGTTGATGGCAAAGCCCTCCGGAGAAATCATTGAAACGCCGATTACGGCCAATTTCCGGGAAGGATTGACCGTCCTTCAATATTTCATTTCAACCCACGGCGCCAGGAAGGGCCTTGCCGATACGGCGCTGAAAACGGCGAACTCCGGCTACCTGACGAGGCGGCTCGTCGATGTCGCCCAGGATTGCATCATCACCCAGCATGATTGCGGAACGGTGGACGGCATTTCCGTCTCCGCCCTGATGGAGGGCGGAGAAATCATCGAGACGGCGGGTGAGCGGGTCCTCGGACGCGTGGCCTTGGAAGAGATCCTGGATCCCTTCACGGGTGAAGTCCTCGTGGGGGCCAACCAGGAAATTGACGAGGCCCTCTCAGAAAAGATAGACCGGGCGGGCATCGAGGGTGTGAACATTCGCTCGGTTCTGACCTGCAAAGCCAAATACGGCGTCTGCGCAAAATGTTACGGCCGGGACCTGGGGCACGGACACCTGGTCAACATTGGAGAGGCCGTTGGAATAATTGCAGCGCAGTCCATCGGAGAGCCGGGGACTCAGCTGACCATGAGAACCTTTCATATCGGCGGTACGGCGAAATTTGAGGAGCATTCAACCCTGGATTCGCGCCATGACGGAGGTGTGAAATATGTGGATCTCAATTATGTTACCAGTAAGACGGGTGATTTGGTCGTCATGAGCCGCCACGGAGAAATTCATGTTCTTGATGAGCACATGAGGAGCCGGGGAAAGTATACCGTGCCCTACGGCGCTCACCTTAAAGTGCTGGATGGCGCTTCCGTCAAGAGGGGGGATCGCATGGCGGAGTGGGATCCTTTCTCCATTCCCATTCTTGCAGAGGTGGGCGGGACGATCAAATTCGGCGACATCATAGAGGGAAAGACGATGCAGGAGCAGGTTGATGAAGTGACCGGCCTTTCCCGGAAAGTAATCGTTGAGTTCAAGGGCGCAGACCTCAGACCCCGGGTGTCCATCAAGGACGCCAAGGGAAGAACAGCCAAGGTGCCGGGAATCAGTGCCGCGGCCAGGCATCTTCTTTCCGTGGGCGTGAACATTGTCGTGTCCGAGGGGGATGAGGTTAAAGCCGGCGATATTATCGCGAAAATTCCTCGAGAAACCACCAAGACCAAGGACATCACCGGCGGTCTTCCGAGGGTCGCCGAGCTCTTTGAAGCGCGTAAACCCAAGGATTTCGCCGTTATCAGTGAGATCGACGGGGTGGTGTCCTATGGAAAGGATGCAAAGGGGAAACGGAAAGTCATCGTCATTCCGGAAATCGGCGAGGAGAAGGAATATCTCATTCCCAAGGGGAAGCATGTCAGCGTCCAGGAAGGCGACCGGGTCATTGCAGGGGAGCCCCTGATGAGCGGCGTAAACAATCCCCATGACCTTCTGATGATCAAGGGAGAGAAGGCGCTGGCCCGCTATCTTGTCGATGAGGTGCAGGAAGTCTACCGGTTGCAGGGAGTGAAGATCAATGACAAGCATATGGAAGTGATCGTGCGCCAGATGCTGCGGCGGGTAAAGGTCATCGATCCAGGAGACACTCCCTTTATGGCAGACGAGCAGGTCGAGAAGTTCCGGTTCCAGGAAGAAAATGAAAAGGCCATTTCGCGGGGTGAGCGCCCCGCTGTTGGTGAGCCCATCCTTCTGGGCATAACCAAGGCCTCCCTGAGCACGCAGAGCTTCATCTCCGCCGCATCGTTCCAGGAGACGACACGGGTTCTGACCGAGGCGAGCCTGGCGGGCAAGGTGGACTATCTCCGTGGACTGAAGGAAAATGTCATCATGGGCAGGCTCATTCCTGCAGGGACGGGTCTTGTCATGTATCGGAAGCTCGGCATAAAAACCGCTGCCGACGATGCAGTCGAATCCGCTGAAATCGAAGAGAATGATCAAGGTGGCGAGAAATCTCTTGACATGCACGCAACGAATTGATAGTTAACCAAACTTTTCTTAGTCAAATTATTTTTGCTTGAAGTACAGTTTACTGGAGGGGTAATGCCTACGATTAATCAGTTGGTTCGCAATGGGAGATTGCGGGCTGCAAAAAAAGCATCAACGCTGGCTCTGGCAGGGTCTCCGCAGAGGCGCGGGGTATGTGTCCGGGTATACACGTCGACACCCAAAAAGCCCAATTCCGCGTTGAGGAAAGTGGCCAGGGTCCGCCTGACCAGCGGCTATGAAGTGACTTCTTACATCCCGGGGATCGGCCATAACCTTCAGGAGCATTCCGTCGTGCTGGTTCGCGGTGGGCGTGTCAAAGATCTTCCCGGTGTGAGATATCATATTGTCCGCGGGACCCTTGACGCGGTCGGCGTTCAGGACAGAAAACAGGGGAGATCAAAATACGGGGCTAAAAAGCCAAGTTAGAACGGGGTTCTGATTATGCCAAGAAGAAGAGAGATTGCGAAAAGGGTGATCCTGCCGGATCCGAAATACAAGAATGTCCTCGTGGCAAAGTTCGTCAACAACCTTCTGAAGAAGGGGAAGAAGAGCGTTGCCGAGTCCATCCTTTACGGTGCTTTTGATATCATCGAGAAAAAGGCGAAGGAATCCCCCGTGGAGCTGTTTGAAAGGGCCGTCAACAATGTGAAACCCGTCATTGAAGTCAAGTCGCGGCGGGTGGGAGGATCGACGTATCAGGTCCCCACAGAGGTGGCGTCATCGCGAAGAGTTGCCCTTGCCATCCGCTGGATCATCTCCAACGCGACCGACCGGTCTGAAAAAACGATGAGGGAAAAACTGGCCGGTGAATTTATGGATGCAGCCAATAACCGGGGCGGGTCAATCAAAAAGAGAGAAAGCGTGCATAAAATGGCAGAGGCGAATAAGGCTTTTGCCCACTACCGCTTCTAGATATTTGCAGAAGGCTGATGTCGATCAGCCTTTCGTTGATGCAGGAACCGGAAAAAAATCTTTGGGCTTCGCAGCAGGCGGGACCTGAAGGATCAAGGATGATACTTATTCAAGAGAATTATAAAGATTAAGGAGGTCGGAGGATGGCTAAGAAGAAATTTGAAAGGACAAAGCCGCACTTGAATATTGGAACCATTGGACATGTCGATCACGGAAAAACCACTTTGACGGCAGCGATCACAAAGTGGCTTGCAAAAAAAGGCTTCGCCGAATTCCGGGCCTTTGATTCCATCGACAATGCGCCGGAAGAAAAAGAAAGAGGCGTTACGATCAACATCTCCCATGTGGAATATCAGACGGACAAACGCCACTACGCCCATGTGGACTGTCCGGGGCACGCCGACTATATCAAGAACATGATTTCCGGTGCGGCTCACATGGACGGGACGATTCTCGTGGTTGCCGCTTCAGACGGCCCCATGCCGCAGACCCGTGAACATATCCTTCTTGCAAGGCAGGTGCAGGTTCCCTACATCGTGGTTTACATGAACAAGGTAGACCTCGTCGATGACCCGGAGCTTCTTGATCTCGTTGAGCTGGAGTTGAGGGAACTGCTGAACGAATATGAATTTCCCGGAGATGACATTCCCATTATCCGAGGGTCGGCGCTGAAGGCCCTGGAAAGCGAAAGTGCGGAAGATCCCGACGTGAAAACCATCTATGAACTGATGGACGCCGTCGATAATTATATCCCTGAGCCGGAACGCGCTCTGGATAAACCATTTCTCATGCCTGTCGGGGATGTCTTTACCATTTCCGGTCGTGGAACCGTTGTCACGGGAAGAGTGGACCGGGGAATCGTCAAAACCGGTGAGGAAGTTGAAATCGTCGGGATCCGTACGACACAGAAGACCGTTTGCACAGGCGTGGAGATGTTCCGCAAGACCCTGGATGAGGGAAGAGCCGGTGACGATGTCGGCTTGCTGCTGCGCGGCATCAAGCGGGAGGATGTTGAAAGAGGCCAGGTTGTCGCCAAACCGGGTTCCATTACCCCGCATACGAAGTTCATGGCTCAGGTGTACGTTCTGACCAAGGAGGAAGGCGGTCGGCATACCCCGTTCTTCACAGGCTATCGTCCGCAGTTCTATTTCAGGACCACCGATGTGACCGGTGTGGCGAAGCTCCCTGAGGGTGTCGAGATGGTTATGCCTGGCGACAATGTGGAGATGGAAGTGACCCTGATCACGCCTATTGCCATGGAAGAGCAGCTGCGGTTTGCCATCCGGGAGGGTGGAAGAACCGTCGGTGCCGGCGTTGTCAGTAAGGTCATTGAATAAGCAATTGAATGAAATACTTGATGAGATATTGGGTCGAACGAGGACATGAAAGATCAGAAAATTAGGATTCGTCTAAGAGCGTACGATTATAAATTACTTGATCGTTCGGTAGAGGAGATTGTGGAGACAGCGAGGCGTACAGGCGCTCGAGTGGCGGGCCCTGTGCCGCTTCCGACGGAGATCAACAAGTACTGTGTGAATCGTTCCCCGCATGTCGACAAGAAATCAAGAGAGCAGTTTGAGATAAGAACGCACAAACGATTGATTGACATTATAGAGCCAACGCAATCAACGGTGGATGCCTTGATGAAACTGGATTTGTCGGCTGGCGTAGATGTGGAAATAAAGGCTTAGATTCCAAGCAGGCGGCGGACGGGACTCTCCGGACAGGCGGTATCGTTGGTAGTCGGGCAACAAACGTTTAAAAAATACACGTAGATGATAAAGTGGATCTGATGAAAAAGATGATCATTGGCAGAAAAATCGGGATGATGCAGGTATTTGCCGAGGATGGGGCTGCCGTTCCGGTGACGGTCGTTGAAGTTGAACCATCGGTGGTTACTCAGAAAAAAACGGTCGATACAGACGGGTATGACGCGGTTCAACTTGGTTATGGCAGAATGAAGCAGAACAAGGTGACGAAGCCGTTACAGGGTCATTTTAACAAGGCGAACAAGGGATATTTCCGCGTCTTGAAGGAAATGCGTTCAGACTCGATCGATGACTATGAATTGGGTCAGGAAATTACGGTGGAGGCGTTCAGCGTCGGCGAGAGCGTGGATATAACGGGAACAACAAAGGGAAAAGGGTTCGCCGGAGTCATCAAACGCCACGGTTTTGGTGGAGGAAGGGCGACGCATGGGTCGATGTTTCATCGGGCCCCTGGATCCATAGGCGCCAGCGCGTACCCGTCGCGGGTTCTTAAAGGCAAAAAGCTGCCCGGGCAAATGGGCAACAAGCAGAAGACGGTGAAGAATCTTATGATCTGGAGCATCCGCTCTGAAAAGAACCTGATCATGATCAAAGGAGCCGTGCCCGGTGCGCGAAACGGCTATCTATTCATAAAACAGTCTGCAAAGGCGTGAATGTTTGCTATTTGAGGGGAATTGAAGATGTTGGTTGCTGAAGTATTTGACATAAGTAAAAATAAAGTGTCTGAGATCGAGCTTGATGATGCCGTGTTTGGTGCCGAAGTTAATGATGCGGTGATTTATGACGTGGTGAGAATGCAGATGGCGTCACGGCGCTTGGGTACGGCAGCGACCAAAGGTAGAAGTGATGTGAGTGGCGGCGGTAAGAAGCCCTGGCGGCAAAAGGGTACCGGGCGGGCGCGCGCGGGAACGAGCCGGTCACCCATCTGGCGGGGCGGAGGAATCGTCTTCGGGCCATTGCCGAGAGAATATAAGCATAAAGTTTCCAAGAAGGTGCGAAAGAGTGCGTTGCGGTCCGTACTGACCATGAAGTATCAGGGGCAGAAGCTGGTCGTCCTGAAGGAGTTCCCGCTGGAAGAGATAAAGACCAAGAAGTTTCAGGAAGTCGTTGATCGGTTTGGATTGAGGAAAGCCTTGTTTGTAACGGACGAGCGCAATGAGGTCCTGGAAAAATCTTCCAGAAATATAGAAGGGATCAAGATGATAAGGTCCGAAGGCATTAATGTTTATGATGTCCTGAATCATGAGCACCTTGTCATTCTGGAGCCGGCAGTCAAGAAATTGGAAGGGGCGCTGCTGTCATGATGGAAATGCATTCGATTATTAAGAGAATGTTGGTCACTGAAAAAAGCACCATCGAAAAGGAAGAAAAAAATAAGTATTTCTTTGAAGTGGATCCCAGGGCGAACAAGATAGAGATTCGCAGGGCCGCGGAGAAACTTCTGAAGGTGGTCGTTGATGACGTGCATGTCATAAATGTTAAGGGCAAGAAGAAAAGAATGGGCCGGACGATGGGGAAGAGAAAAGACTGGAAAAAGGCGGTCGTAACGCTTGCCCCGGGAAATTCGATTGACATATACGGTGTATAGAGAAGGGATAGAGACGGATGGCGATCAGAAAATATAAACCAACCTCACCAGGGAGAAGATATCAGACCTGCTCGACGTTTGAAGAGATTACATCGGATTCACCGCAAAAGAGTCTTCTGAAAACAATTAAAAAGACAGGCGGTCGAAACAATTTAGGACGAATAACGAGCAGACACGTTGGTGGCGGGCATAAGCGGCGCTATCGATTCGTCGATTTCAAACGGGAAAAGCTGGATGTGCCCGGCAGAATCGCGTCGATAGAGTATGATCCGAACCGGTCCGCCAGGATCGCCTTGGTCAACTACGAAGATGGAGAAAAGCGCTATATTCTTGCCCCGGCAAAAGTCGAACTTGGAGAAAAGGTTTTAAGCGGCGAGAAGGCGGATATAAAAGCAGGCAATGCCCTGCCCTTGAAAAACATTCCCCTTGGATCTCTTATCCACAACATAGAACTGAAGGTGGGGAAGGGCGGTCAGCTCATAAGAAGCGCCGGAACGTATGGGCAGTTAATGGCGAAAGAAGGAAATTACGCTCAAGTAAGACTGCCCTCGGGTGAAGTGAGAAAAATCTTCATCAATTGCCGTGCCACCATTGGTCAGGTCGGAAACAACGATCATGAAAATATCAGCATCGGAAAAGCGGGACGGACACGATGGAGCGGTAAAAGACCCAAGGTCCGGGGTGTGGTCATGAATCCGGTTGATCATCCGATGGGTGGCGGTGAAGGAAGGTCTTCCGGGGGAAGGCATCCGTGCACTCCCTGGGGCATACCAACAAAGGGGCATAAAACGCGAACCAATAAGGATACAGATAAATACATCGTAAAGAGAAGGGGATAGGCAGTGGCACGATCAATCAAAAAAGGTCCGTTTGTTGATGAAAAGCTTCTTGATAAGGTCAGTAAGGCTGTTGCTTCAGGGAATAAAAATGTCATTAAAACCTGGTCGCGCCGGTCAACAATAACCCCTGATTTGATAGGAATTACCTTTGCGGTGCACAACGGAAAGAAATTTATACCGGTCTTCGTGACAGAAAACATGGTCGGCCATAAACTGGGTGAGTTTGCACCCACGAGGATATTCTTCAGTCATGCAGGTGACAGAAAATCGAAAGTGCGGAAATAGGAAATTGGTTATTTTGACAGAACCGACAAAGAAAAGATCGTAGAGACGGAAAATATGGAAGCGAGAGCAGTAGCAAAATACATAAGAATGTCACCCCAGAAGGCGAGGCTGGTTGTGGATCTGATCCGCGGCAAAAGGGTGGAAGATGCAAGGGAGATTCTGACCTATTCTCAGAAGCGGTCCGGCGAAATTGTGGGAAAGGTTCTAAAATCGGCGATTGCGAATGCTACACAGAATCCGAACATAGACGAGAAAATTCTCTTCGTGAAGGAAGTGCTCGTCGATCAGGGACCATCATTGAAGAGATGGCGCGCCAGGGCCCAGGGCCGAGCTGCATCAATCAAAAAAAGGATGAGTCATATTACCGTTATACTTGACGAAAAGTAACGAGTGGGAGGTGCTAGATTGGGGCAGAAGGTTAATCCTGTCGGTCTGAGGCTGGGAATCAACAAGAACTGGAATTCCAGGTGGTATGCCGATAAGAATTATCGGGAGATGCTGTATGAAGATCTGGCAATCCGCCGGTATCTGAAGAAGAAGCTTTATCACGCGGGCATTTCCCATATTGACATCGAAAGAGCGGTCAATAAGGCCAAGGTAAATATATATGCGGCGCGTCCCGGGATCATCATCGGGAAAAAGGGTGCCGAGATTGAAAAGCTGAAAAAAGACCTTGAGAACGTATCGACGAGCGAGATCATCATCAATATCCTTGAAGTACGGAAACCCGAGATTGATGCGCAGCTTGTCGCCGAAAATATTGCAATGCAGCTGGAGAGAAGAGTCGCCTTTCGAAGGGCCATGAAAAAGTGCGTCCTCACCGCGCTGAAATTCGGTGCGAAGGGTATTCGGGTCAGTTGTTCGGGAAGATTGGGAGGGGCTGAGATGTCACGGACCGAATGGTACCGCGAAGGAAGAGTCCCGTTGCATACACTGAGGGCGGATATCGATAGCGGCTTCACGGAAGCGAAGACGGCCTACGGACAGATCGGCATCAAGGTCCTGATCTTTCACGGAGAAGTCCTGCCGGGGAAGAAGGAACTGGAACGGCCATAGGATCCGCCAAGTTCTAACATAAAACCATGCAGAAAAGAACAGAGGGATAAGTTCCATGTTAATGCCAAAAAGAGTTAAATATCGAAAGCTGCAGAGAGGACGCAGAACAGGAACTGCAACACGTGGCAGCAAAGTATCCTTTGGAGATTACGGACTTCAAGCCGAGGAATGCGGCTGGATTACGGCTAGGCAGATTGAAGCGGCCAGAATTGCCATCACGCGTCATGTCCGCAGAGGCGGAAAGATATGGATACGGATATTTCCTCATAAATCGATAACTAAGAAACCAGCCGAAACGAGAATGGGAAAAGGAAAGGGTGCGCCGGAGGAATGGGTGGCGGTCGTCAAGCCGGGAACGGTGCTCTATGAGATGCAGGGAGTTTCAAAGGATGTGGCAAGGGAAGCTTTCCGGCTTGCATCACATAAACTTCCAATAGGAACGAGGTTTCTTGCTAGGGAGTTGTCAGATGAAGGCTAAGGAATGGAGAGACAAAAGCCTTGATGAAATAAGGCAGAAGAAGAACGAGCTGGTTGAGGAGCTTTTTAACCTGAGAATGCGCAGTGCTTCAGGGCAACTTGAATCTACGGCTGCATTCGGAAAGATCAAGAAGGATATCGCCCGGGCAAAAACGATATTGCGGGAAAAGGGGGTTAAGGAGCATTGAAAGAACGGGGTAAGAACAGAACAATCAAAGGGGTTGTCGTCAGTAACAAGATGGACAAAACCATCGTCATTCGAGCCGAGCGCCTTGTGAAGCATGCTGTTTTTCATAAATACACAAAAAGGCACACAAAATACCTTGCTCATGATGAAAGAAATGAATGTCAGGTGGGAGATACCGTGATCATCATGGAGTCGCGCCCGCTCAGCAGATTGAAGAGATGGAGAATGCTCAATATCGTCGAAAAGGCGAAGTAGATAGAAAATACGGGAAGGTTGATGGAGTCGCGTTATGATACAGATGCAAACGGTGCTTAATGTGGCCGATAATTCCGGTGCTAAGAAAGTCGCCTGCATTAAAGTGCTAGGGGGCTCGAAACGAAGGTATGCCGGCGTGGGTGACGTCATAGTTGTGGCTGTAAAGGAAGCCATGCCGAATTCGAAGGTCAAGAAAGGCGATGTCATGAAAGCCGTCATCGTTCGAACGGCAAAAGAGGTCAGACGTCCGGATGGATCTTATTTGAAGTTCGATGACAATTCTGCCGTTCTGATCAGCAACCAGATGGAGCCCATTGGAACAAGAATATTCGGCCCCGTAGCAAGGGAACTCAGGGCCAGGCAATTTATGAAGATTATATCACTGGCGCCGGAAGTGCTCTGAAACTCGGGATCTTGAAATTGCGCTGTTGATGATAGGCATAACCGCGGACGAGAAGATGGAGAATAGGAAATGCAAGTGAAGCATTTGAAAAAAGGCGACCTGGTCAAGGTCATCGCAGGAAAGGAAAAGGGGAAAACCGGAAAAGTCCTGACGGTGCTCAAGGATAATAACAGGGTCGTCATAGAAAAGCTTAACATGATAAAAAGGCACCAGAAAGCCAATGCAATGGGAAAAGGCGGCATCGTGGAGAAGGAGGGGCCGATTCACGCATCGAATGTAAGCATTCTGTGCGGAAAGTGTAACAAGGAAACAAGGATCGGCATCAAGATTTTCGAGGACGGGAAGAGAGTTCGGATTTGCAAAAAATGCAGTGAAATATTGGATGTGTAGGTAGTGGAGACATGGCGAGATTAAAGGAGTATTATAAAAAAGAAGTCGTTCCTGCTCTGATTTCACAGTTCGGATACAGCAATCCCATGCAGGTTCCGGTGATGAAGAAGATTGTGGTAAACATGGGGCTGGGTGAGGCGATACAGAACGTGAAGATTCTTGACACAGCAACCGGGGAGCTGGAACTGATTACGGGTCAGAAGGCTGTTATTACGAAAGCCAAGAAGTCGATTGCTACGTTCAAACTGAGAAAGGGCATGTCCATCGGATGCAGAGTCACGTTGAGGCGTGAGCGAATGTATGAGTTTTTCGATCGGTTCATTAACGTGGCCCTTCCGCGGATTCGCGATTTCCGTGGGGTATCCCCCAATACGTTCGACGGCCGTGGAAATTTTTCGATCGGTGTAAAAGAGCAGATCATCTTTCCTGAAATTGAATACGATAAAATAGAAAAAATTCGAGGAATGAATATCGCCATCGTGACGAATGCCGCCACAGATGAGGAAGCAAGGGCGCTTTTGAAGCATATGGGAGTTCCTTTCAGAAGTTAAAGAAAACAGCTAGGGAAGAGAAATAACCGGAGGAGTCGGAGTGGCAAAAAAATCCTTGATAGCGAAGGCAAAAAGAGAGCCGAAATATTCTGTGAGAACCTACAATAGATGTGCGATATGCGGCAGGCCAAGGGCATATTACAGGAAATTTGGTATGTGCAGGATATGTTTGAGGCAGTTATCGTCAAAAGGCGAAATTCCCGGCGTGATTAAATCCAGCTGGTAGTCAATATATTTAAGGAGTAGGTATATGGGGATGACCGATCCGATCGCAGATATGCTCACAAGGATAAGAAATGCAAATCGAGCACGTTTCAAGAGTGTCGAGGTGCTGCATTCAGGGATCAATCTGAACATAGTGAAAGTGTTAAAGAAAGCCGGGTATATTGGCGGATATGACATCAAAAAGAACGAGAAGGGCTTCGACGTTCTTAATGTCTATCTGAAATATCCCGACAGCAAGACGACCATCATTCAAGACATCCAGAGGGTCAGCAAACCAAGCAGACGGATCTATGTCAAGCGGGATAAGATTCCAAAGGTGCTCAACGGATACGGTGTCGCCATCATATCCACATCGAAGGGTGTGATTACAGACAAAGAGGCCAGGGAAAAGAACGTCGGTGGCGAAGTGCTCTGCAAGGTCTGGTAGGAAGCATAGGAGTTGGTGATAGGGTAGCAGAAGGATAACGACAGGAGAGTTATCATGTCAAGAATTGGTAAAAAACCTATAGAACTGCCGGCGAAGGTAACATGTGAGCGCACGGTAAACACAATAAAAGTTACCGGTCCGCGCGGTGAATTGGCGGCCATTATACCGGAACGGATCGATGTTGTCATGGAGCCCGGGAAGGTCGTGGTGAACAGGCCTTCAAACAGCAGGCAGGACCGGGCGTATCACGGACTGGTAAGAACCCTGATACAGAATATGGTTACTGGTGTGAATACCGGTTATGAGAAGAATCTTGAGATCGTGGGTGTTGGATACAAGGCGGAGGCGGACGGGAAAAATCTTAAATTGACCATCGGCTTTTCGAGTCCTGTAATCTATACCGTGCCCGAGGGGATCGATTTCAGGATCGAAAAGCAGACAGCGATTATCCTGTCCGGAATCGACAAGGAGCAGGTGGGAAAGGTTGCTGCTGACATCCGCAGAATTAAAAAACCCGAACCCTATAAGGGAAAGGGAATCAAATATGCCGGTGAGGTAGTAAGACGCAAGGTCGGGAAATCTGTAGGGGCATGACGTCTAAAGTAAAACAATACAATTTATATCGGTAATACGGCGAGGTAGAAAGTTGGCGTCGAAAAAAGTTCAGGAAATCAGGAAGAAGAGAAAATCTCGGGTTCGTGCAAAGATCAGCGGTACGACCGAGAGACCGAGGCTGGCAGTCTTCAGGAGCGCGAAGCATATTTACGTGCAAGCCGTGGACGACAATGTAGGGAAAACGATTGCGCAGGCCTCTACGGTTAATGAAGAAGTAAAGAGCAAGGTGCTTGAAGCGAAAAAGGTGGACGCGGCCAAAGAGGTTGGACGGGAAATATCCAGGAAACTTCAGGCTATGGGGATACAAGAGGCCGTGTTTGACCGCTCATGCTACCTGTATCATGGAAGAGTGAAGGCATTAGCTGACGGTGCCAGGGAAGAAGGGTTAAAATTTTAGAACAAAAATTCATTTTCTATTCATCTTGAAGGGATTGATCATTGGATAAGAAAGATTTCGGTGAAGTTGAATTTCTGGACAGGGTCATCGCGATCAACAGGACTGCGAAGGTCGTGAAAGGTGGAAGGCGATTTCGATTCAGTGCGATTGTCGTTGTGGGTGACGGCAACGGGTCTGTCGGCGCCGGCTTGGGAAAGGCGCACGAGGTTCCTGAAGCCATCAGAAAAGGCATGGAGCAGGCCAAAAAAAGCATGACGAGAATCGAAGTCGAAAGAGGGACCATACCCTACGAAGTTATTGGCAAATTCGGGGCGGGGCGCGTGCTTCTGAAACCGGCATCCGAAGGAACCGGGTTGATTGCGGGTGGAGCCGTCAGGGCAGTGCTGGAAGTAGCCGGAATCCGAAATATCCTTACAAAATGCTTAGGCTCTCACAATCCGCATAACCTTGTTAAGGCAACTCTTGAGGGACTGCGTCGATTGGACAGCCCGGAAAGGATTGCTTCTCTGCGCGGCAGGACCGTAGCGGAACTATAGAATTAAGGGGACGGTACATTGACTAGGAAACTGAAGATAACGCTCAAGAAAAGTATGATCGGGAGACCTTCCAAGCAGAGGGATATCCTTAGGGGCATGGGACTTTTGAAGATCAACAAGGCGGTCATCCTCAAGGACAGTCCTGAAATAAGAGGTATGGTGAACAAGGTGAGTCATCTTGTGATTTGCGAGGAACTTGAGGGAGGGGAATAATGGATCTCAGTCAATTAGCGCCGCCTGCGGGTTCGAGGAAAAAGAAGAAGAGAGTCGGCAGAGGAAACGGTTCCGGACACGGCGGGACAGCCTGTAAAGGCCACAAAGGCCAGAATTCCAGGTCCGGCGGTGGTGTCAGAGACGGATTCGAAGGCGGACAGATGCCCTTGACGCGGCGTTTGCCAAAAAGGGGATTCCGGAGCAGGCTCTGCAAGGATATCGCTACGCTCAATCTTGATAAGCTGAATGTCTTTGAGACCGGCATGGTCATCGATGTGGATCAGCTGAGGAAAAGCGGGCTGATTAAGAATTCCGCGAAAAACGTCAAGATTCTTGGATGCGGAGAAGTTGATCATCCTTTGACGGTGAAAATAGCGATGATCAGTACAGGGGCACGAACGAAGATTGAAGCGGCAGGTGGATCGGTTATCGAGGTAGTCTGATTTGATAGACGGCTTAAGAAATATCAATAAAATACCGGAGCTACAAAAGAGAATTCTCTATACGCTTTTGATGCTGTTCGTATATCGAGTCGGGGCGCATATTCCAACTCCCGGAATAGATACGGCGGCGTTGATGGCCTTTTTCGAGCAGGCAAAGGGATCGCTGCTGGGGCTCTTTGACATGTTTGCCGGCGGAGCGTTGAGTAACCTGTCCGTCTTTGCCCTCGGGATCATGCCGTACATCAGTGCTTCCATTATTCTTCAACTCCTTACCGTGGCCATTCCTCATCTCGAGCGGCTGTCAAAGGAAGGCGAGGCGGGCCGAAGAAAGATCACCCAGTACACCCGGTATGGAACCGTCGGACTGAGCATCATCCAGGGATTTGGAATATCCGTCGGACTGGAGAACATGGCCGGTCCCACGGGGGTGTCAATCGTTCTTCAGCCCGGCTGGGGATTCCGGTTAATGACCGTATTGACCTTGACGGCCGGTACGGCGTTTTTGATGTGGCTCGGAGAACAGATTACCGAAAAGGGTATAGGAAACGGCATCTCCCTGATCATCTTCGCCGGCATCGTCTGTCGGGGACCGGAAGCGATCATCAATACGTTCCGTCTCTTATCGACGGGTGAGATGGGGTTTTTCCTGATCATTATCCTGATTGTCATGATGATCAGCGTCGTAGGGACCATCGTGTTCGTTGAAAGCGGGCAGAGACGAATTCCCGTGCAATATGCCAAGAGGGTTGTAGGTAGGAAAGTATACGGAGGCCAGTCGACGCACCTGCCTCTGAAAGTGAATACGGCAGGGGTCATTCCGCCGATCTTCGCCTCTTCCATCATCATGTTTCCCGCCACGATCGCGAATTTTATCCCGCATCCGTGGATGAAGGCCGTGGCGGATGCATTAATTCCGGGAAGAATAGGCTATGAACTTTTATATGTGGGATTTATCGTCTTTTTTTGCTATTTTTACACAGCTGTAACATTCAATCCCACCGATGTAGCCGAAAATATGAGAAAGTACGGCGGATATGTCCCGGGAATCCGACCCGGGAAGAAAACGGCGGAATACATAGACGATGTCTTGACCCGGTTGACGTTCAGTGGCGCCATTTACGTGTCTGCCGTGTGCGTCCTGCCAAGCATCCTGATCGCGTATTTCAACGTACCCTTCTATTTCGGAGGTACGGCGCTGCTGATTGTCGTGGGCGTTGCTCTGGACACGGCAGGCCAATTGGAAACGCATCTCCTCACGAGGCAGTATGAGGGATTCCTGAAGAAGGGCAAGATCGCGAGAAGAAGGTAGCGGAGTCGGTCTTGGCAGCCGCGTGAACGGATCAATGGTTATTATCAAGGCGCCTGAAGAGATTGAGAAGATAAGGACAAGCAGCAGGATTGCGGCCGAGGTCTTGAAGGAACTGGAAAGTCTGGTGGAGCCTGGCATCAGAACCATGGAGCTCGAGCAGTATGCCGAGGCACTGGCCGCCCGGAAAAAGGTGCGCCCGGCATTTAAAGGCTACAACGGATTTCCCTTCGGGTTGTGCGTTTCCGTGAATGAGGAGGTTGTTCATGGGATGCCCTCGAAACGTGTTCTGAGAGAAGGGGATATTGTCAGCCTCGACTACGGTGTCTTTTGCAACGGGTATTATGGAGATACAGCGATTACGGTGCCGGTTGGCAAGATCTCTGAGGAATCGTCGAAGCTGCTGAAGGCGACCAGGGAAGGTCTCTATCGAGGCATTGACGAGACGAAGGAAGGAAATCGTCTAGGAGACATTTCGGCGGCCATACAAAATTACGTCGAGAGCGCCGGTTTTTCCGTAGTGAGAGATTATGTAGGACACGGCATCGGCAAAAGCCTGCATGAGGATCCCCAGGTTCCTAATTACGGCATCAAAGGCAGGGGAATGCTGCTGAAAAAAGGGATGGTCCTTGCGATTGAACCAATGGTAAATGCCGGTAAATTCCAGATAAAAGTTTTAAAGGACCATTGGACTGTCGTGACGGAGGACGGTAAAAATTCTGCTCACTTTGAACACACCGTTGCGATAACGGATAAGGGACCGGAAATATTAAGCTACGTAAACTGAACGGCCGTTCTCAGCTTGGCGGCTGGCAAAGGGTGAGTCAGAATCAGGGATCCGCATGAACGCGGATTTGTGAACTTTCGTAGCGATTTAGAAACAGGATAGGATAGGTTATGGCCAAGGAAGAACCCATAGAAGTAGAGGGGCGCGTGATCGAACCCCTGCCGAACGCGATGTTCAGGGTGGAGTTGGAGAATGGCCATCGTGTTCTGGCTCACATTTCCGGTAAAATGAGGATGCATTTCATAAAAATTTTGCCCGGCGATAAAGTGACCGTGGAGTTGTCCCCTTACGATTTGACAAGGGGGAGAATCGTCTATCGGACAAAATAAAAAAGCAGGCGGAGAAAAGCTCTCTGCTTGTCAGGCGCATCAACGTCCTGGGGCAATAAATAATATTCAGATAGAGGGGTGGAATTAACATCGTGAAAGTAAGATCATCTGTCAAAAAAATCTGCGATAAGTGCAAGATCATCAAAAGGCGCGGACTGCTGAGAGTTATCTGCGAAAATCCAAAGCATAAGCAGCGGCAGGGATAGCATATCGAATTTGTGAGCAGGAGGAAATCCGGTGGCAAGAATTGCAGGAGTAGATTTACCAAAAAATAAAAGAATCGAAATAGCGTTAACATACATCTATGGAATTGGCCGGACCAAGGCCAAGGAAATACTGGATATGGCGGAAATCAGCTATGATACCAAGAGTGATGAGCTTGCTGATTCTGAAATCAATGCTATCAGGAATATTATCGACAGGGACCACAAAGTGGAGGGAGATCTGAGAAGAGAGATTTCCATGTCGATTAAGAGACTCATGGATGTGGGGGCATACAGAGGCCTTCGTCATCGTAAGGGGCTACCCGTAAGAGGACAGAGAACTCATACCAATGCGAGGACACGCAAAGGTCCGAGACGAGCCATTGCCGGAAAGAAAAAATAAACCATAAATAGAATACAAAAGAATTGGACAGGGGAAGGAAATGGCAAAGCAAGTCAGAAAGACAGGCAAGAAGAAGGAAAAAAAGAATATTCCCGAGGGAATTGCGCATATACAGTCCACTTTCAATAACACGATCATAACCATTACCGATCCGGTGGGCAACGTGATCGCGTGGTCGTCTTCCGGAATGCAGGGGTTTAAAGGATCGAGGAAAAGCACACCCTTTGCCGCTCAGATGGCTGCTGAAGACTGCGTCAAAAAAGCGAAAGAGCACGGTTTGAGAAAGGTGCAGGTTTATGTGAAGGGCCCTGGCTCCGGTCGTGAATCTGCGTTGCGTTCACTGCAGGCTGCCGGGTTGACCATATCCCTGATTCGAGATGTAACTCCGATTCCGCACAACGGTTGTCGTCCCCCGAAGAGACGAAGAGTCTAAGATCTCTGTACCACAGATGTATTTGCAGAAAACTAGTCGATTAAATCAATAAATATAAATATGAAAGACATGATGGAAAAGGGAGGCATTCTTGGCAAGATATAAGGAATCCGTGTGCAGGCTGTGCCGTAGGGAAGGCTTGAAGCTCTTTCTCAAGGGAGACCGCTGTTATGGTGAAAAGTGTGCGTTTGAACGGAGAGGATACGCTCCTGGAGAGCACGGTCAGCTGAGAAGGAAACAGCAGTCGGACTATGGGGTGCAGTTGAGGGAGAAGCAGAAGCTCAAGAGGATGTACGGGCTGCTTGAAAAGCAGTTCAAGGGATACTTTGAAAAAGCCGACCGGAAAAAGGGAATAACAGGTACAAATCTTTTGCTTTATCTTGAGAGAAGGCTGGACAATATGGTTTATCGTCTGGGTTTCGCGAATTCAAGAAATGAAGCGAGACAGCTCGTCAGGCACAATCATTTCACCGTCAATGGGAAGAAGGTGAATATCCCTTCCTACCTGGTTGATATCGGGGACGCCATAGAAATTACAGAGGCAAGCAGAACCAACAATAAAATTATCGAAGCGATGGAAACTGTTGCGAGACGAGGAGTTCCGCAATGGCTTGAGCTGGAGCAGGAGAATTTCAAGGGAAAGGTAAAAATGTTCCCAACCCGCGAAGAATTGACGATGCCAATTCAAGAACAATTAGTCGTAGAGCTTTATTCAAAATAAAGCGTTGTGTATTCTGAATACGATGTCAGTTGTCAAGACCCGAAGGGTAGGGAATGAACAATGGTTAAAAATTGGTGCAGCTTAATCAGACCAAGAAGAATAGAAATTGACGAAAATACCCATACCAGGTTTTATGGGGAATTTGTCTGTCAACCGCTCGAAAGAGGCTTCGGCATCACCCTCGGTAATGCATTGAGAAGGGTATTGCTTTCCTCCATCCAGGGGGCAGCAATCGTTTCGGTAAAAATTGATAACGTTCTTCATGAATTCTCAACGGTTCCAGGGGTGAAGGAAGATGTGACCGACATCATCCTCAATCTTAAAGGGGTTCGGTTGAAGCTCTTCAGCGATGGTCCGAGAGTCATCAGAATCGATACAAAGAAGGAAGGCGTCATCACCGCGGCGGATATCATTACAGACGGTACGGTGGAAGTGCTGAACACAGACCATTATATCGCTTCGCGATCGGGTGAAATTCCCTTCCGAATGGAGATGGTCGTCAACATCGGAAGAGGCTATGTGCCTGCAAAAAAGGAACGGGATATCGACCTGCCGGAGGGGACAATCAATATTGACGCCCTGTATTCGCCCATAAAAAAGGTGAACTATACCGTAACGCATGCCCGTGTAGGGCAGGTGGCCGATTATGACAAGCTGTCTCTTGAGGTGTGGACGGATGGCGATGTGCTTCCTGAGGATGCCATAGCGCTGGCGGCGAAGATATTGAAGCAGCAGCTACAGGTCTTTGTTGGGTTGCATACGGTCATCGGCACTGAAGAGATTGAAGAGGAAGAGGAGACAATCAGCGAAAAGGAAAATCTCAACGATATCCTCCTGAGGCATGTGGAAGACCTGGAGCTGTCGGTAAGATCCGCCAACTGCCTTAAAAATGCTGGAATCAATCAGATCGGGGAACTCGTTCAGAAGAGTGAAGCCGAAATGCTCAAGACCAAGAATTTCGGCAGGAAGTCTCTGAGTGAAATCAAGGAAATACTTGCAGAGTATGGTTTGACCTTTGGAATGAAACTGGAGTTTCCCCCTTGGAATAAGGAACTGAGAGAAGAAACAGCCGAAATCCCAGAGGAAGGATAAACATTACGAAAAAGGGGTTAAGATCGTATGCGTCACGGGAAATCAGGAAGAAAATTAGGTAGAACATCGAGCCACCGGGCTGCCATGTTGAGAAATATGGTGACTTCCTTCTTGAAGTATGAATCTGTGAAGACAACAGATACAAGAGCGAAGGAATTACGGAAAATTGCAGAGAAGATGATCACCCTGGGGAAGCGGGGCGACGTGCATGCGAGACGGCAGGCGCTTGCCGTGATCCGGGATCGTGATGTAGTGGCGAAATTGTTCAATGAAATATCTCCGCGGTACCGCGAACGCTCCGGTGGATATACCCGGATCATTAAAATGGGATACCGTGAAGGGGATAACGCTCCGATCTCCATTATCGAGTGCGTTCGATAAGGCGGTGGGGTGCCAGAACCGTTAACGAGAGACCGAGCGTGGTGGCCAGGACTAAACAATGCTAGCTTTTTAAGATGTGCTGACGGAGGAGATTTCGTTATGGCAGAAGAAAAAGTCGGTGAAGTGGTCAAGTTTTTTGCAAAGCCGAGTGTTGCGGCGGTAAAAATAACGCAAGGTCAACTCAGCATCGGGGACACCATCAAGTACGTGGGGCACACAACGGATATTTCCGATACCGTTGAGTCCATTGAAGTGGACAACAAAAAGGTCGACAAAGCGGTTCCCGGCGATTTTATCGGGATCAAGGTATCCGGCCGCGTGCGTCCCGGTGACGAGGTTTTCAAGGTCACCTCCGATTAAGCAAGCTGCTTAAAAGCTGAAAAGTCAGAAGAAGCCATGGATGATTTGATTTCAAAAAGAAAAGTCCGTGGCTTTTTTGTTTTGAATCGGATTTGAAAGAAAGACCGGAATTGACGAATGGGCAAGAACAGCAGGCTCCCGATATTGCCGGATTTGAACTCGGATGTCGTTCACCTTGGCCTGGGGCCCATCACGTGCCTTCTCGAAAGAATCGGCAATCCGCAACGGGCATATCCCGCGGTTCTGATTGGAGGAACCAACGGAAAAGGGTCTGTTGCCGCCATTCTGTCATCTATCCTGGGGCACAGCGGGTTCAAAATCGGGACTTATACGTCTCCTCACCTGATCGACATCTGCGAGCGGATCAAAATCAACGATCGCCTGATTTCTGAAAAGAGAATGCAGGAGTGCATCGAGATCGTCCGCAGCTGTCTTGAAGAATCTCTGACGTATTTTGAATTTCTTACGGCGGCGGCATTCCTGTATTTCTTCCAGGAAAAGGTGGATGCTGCCGTTCTGGAAGTGGGCATGGGGGGGCGCCTTGATGCGACCAATGTGGTGGATCCAGAGGTATCCGTGATTACGAATGTTCATCAGGATCACCAGGACTACCTTGGCCGCCATCTGAAGGATATCGCCGCTGAAAAGGCGGGGATCATCAAGGAAAAGAGCGTCTGCGTGAGTGCTGCAAATCAGAGGGCGGTCCTTGGCATTCTGACGGAGGCGTGCCGGAAAAAGGGGATCCCCTTTTTCCGGCTGGGAAAGGAGATACGGATTCGATCGAAAGGGGCTGGAGCCTTTTCCTATTCAGGTATAGGCTGTAAGATCCCTCACCTTACCTGCCCTTTATCCGGCGCGCATCAGCTCAGGAATGCGGCTCTTGCCCTGGCTGCGGCGGAGCTCATGGCCATCAAGGGGCGAAGGGTAGATGAACAGGACATGCGTATGGGGCTGGCCGGGGCAAAATGGGAAGGGCGCCTGGAGATTCTCCAGGAGAGGCCCACCGTCCTCGTCGACGGGGCTCACAATCCGGCAGGGGCCAGTGCGCTCTGCGAAGCTCTTCGGAGCCGCCGCGGAGACAGGCGCCGGCTGCTCGTCTTCGGTGTTCTTGCTGATAAGGATTATCCCATGATGCTGAAAAAACTGCTGCCTTTTTTTCACCATGTCATTTTTACCAAGCCGAAAACAGGGCGAGCCGTGGACTTGGATCAGTTGGTCCCGATCGCAGGATATCATGGCCATGCGGCCGATGCCGTGGAGGACAGCCTGGAGGCACTGCAAAGAGCCCTGTCTCTTGCAGAAGAGGATGACCTGATCTGTGTCACCGGTTCACTTTATCTGGTCGGAGAAATCAAAAAGCGATATACGGAAACAGGCCGAAGCGACAGGAAGAATTCCTTGACAACAAGCGTAAACTGAACATTTGTCGGCGTTGAAGGTGAGAATGAGCCCGAACGGCGCGTCTTTCGGAATCAGGAATATGAAATTCAACCGTTATGCAGGTGGAACCGGGAGAATTCTTTTTTTAATTCTCCTGTTCCTGGCCCTCTTGCTTCCCGCGGAAGACCTTTCGGCAATGACCCGGAAGATTCAGGGACCGGTTAATATTGAATCGGATTTCTTGGATTACAGGAAGGATGAGGACACGTATTTTGCCAGGGGAAATGTGATCATCCGCTTTACCGACGGGGTTCTGGAAGCGGATCGTGTTTCCCTGAACAAGGCGACGAATGAAGCGTTGGCCGAAGGGCATGTCGTCCTGAAAAGCGGGGGGGATATTCTCCAAGGGGATACTCTTCGCTTCAATATAGAAACAAAAAGCGGGGCCACTGAAAATGGGCGGATTTTCATGGTACGCAACAATGTCTATTTGAAGGGGGCTCGCATCGAAAAGGAAGGGGAGGCGCATTACCGGATTTTTGACGGAAAAGTCACGACATGCGATGGAGAAATCCCGGAATGGAGCATCTCGGGCAAGGAAATGGCTGTGACGATCGACGGGTACGGGACCGTGAAACATGGGAAATTCAACGTTCTCGATCAGCCGATATTTTACACCCCCTATCTCATCTTCCCCGTTAAAACGACCCGGCAATCCGGTCTGCTGATGCCCACCCTCGCCTATTCACGGGATAAGCACGGCGTGGATGTTGAAGTTCCATTCTTCTGGGAAATCTCCAAGAACCTTGACGCGACCTTTTACCAGAGGTATATGTCCAAGCGCGGCTTCAAGGAAGGGGTGGAATTCCGTTACATGATCAGCCCGGATACCTATGGGACGTTTTATGCGGACTATCTGAATGACACCAAGGATATCAGGGAGACTTCCGGGTCCATCAAGCGTGACTGGCACTCTGATCAACAGCGTGGGTCCTTCTACTTCAACTCCCAGACCACCTTCAGCCCGGGCTTTTACCTGCGCACCGACATCAATAAAGTTTCCGACAACTGGTATTTCAAGGATTTCTCCTCTCAGAACTATTACAAGAGCAACTATTCCACCGATCCGATGCAGCGGTTCAGGAAGGTTTCCTTCGATGCCGACAAGGCCCTCAACTCCCTGGATTCCACGGTAAGGATGGTGAAGGATGAGGAACTTTACAATATTACGGCCCTGGCGCGCTATACCGATGATTTCAGGAGCCCGTCCAACGACGAAACCCTGCAGAAATATCCGGAAATCTCTCTTTATACCGTCAGGCGGCCTCTCCTGAAAACGCCTCTGTATGGAATGGTGAATGGGACCTACGATTATTTTTACCGGTCCGAGGGACAGAAGGGGCACCTGTACGATGTCCAGCCGGTGGTTACTCTTCCCGTCCGCCTGGGGCGTTATGCCCGGTTTGTTCCGGAATTCAGTGTGCAGCAGACAATCTGGGATCGGAATGACCATGATGAAGAGAACTCATCCGAGGGAACCCACCAGGGAGACCGCCAGGTCTATAGGATGGAGGCCAATCTGAATACGGAATTCTCCCGGATTTATTCTGTCGGGTGGAAGCTGTTCGACAAGCTAAGGCATGTGATCAAGCCGGAATTGACCTATGCGTATATTCCTGATCCCCATCAGGATGATGCCCCGGATTATGTGCAGCGGATTGATGAAACAAACGGGCTGACCTATGCACTGACCAACACACTGACGGCGAGGATGAAGGGCGAAGACGGGACAACCACATACAGGGAAATATTGAGATTCAAGGTGTTTCAGACCTATGAGATCGATAAGGTGGAGCATTATTACCATGAGGTCGGACAGCCCGAGGATGAGCACTTCCAGGATCTCAATATGGAACTCAATCTGGACCCCTGCTCCTTTCTCTCCTTTTCCGCACGCAACAGGCTGAACGTGAACAACGGGGAGTGGTGGAAAACGGACTACGATCTCGTGGTGAGGGACCAACGGGGAGATTCGGCCCATCTGCAGTATCGGTATACCGAAGATTTGGTGAAAGAAATCAATTTACGGGTCAACGCAAAATTGACTCGCGACCTGGACGCCCTGTTTACCATAAAGAGGAACGAACAGGACGGTAAAGATGTGGAAAAATCCGTGCTGATAAAATATCACAGACAGTGCTGGAGCGTTGATGTCGGCTTTGCAGACGAGGGTGACGACCAGCGTTTTCTCCTGTCCGTTTCCCTTTATGGCATTGGAAACTAAGTGCATTCAGGGATGAGGGAGTATCGGCGCTGGAAGGCGGGCTCTGGATGGAAAGGGAATAATATCGAAACCGATTCGGTTTTTCTCTTGACAAACATCCTGAAATTGCATAGGTAGTGCTTTTGAATTTTCAAGGATCGGTGTTTCTATGAAGACATATCAAGCGAAGGAATCTGAAGTTGTACGGGACTGGTATCTGATTGATGCCGAAGGGCAGGTGCTGGGAAGAATGGCCAGTGAAATTGCCAGGCGGCTTCGCGGTAAACATAAACCTGTTTACACGCCCCATACGGATACCGGTGATTTTATTGTTGTCGTCAATGCGGAGAAGATGGTCCTTACAGGCAACAAGCTTCGCGACAAAATGTACTATCATCATTCCGGATATCCCGGCGGATTGAAAGAGACTACCGCGGGCAAGATGATGAAGGAAAAGCCTGTTGAAGTGTTGAATATGGCCGTAAAGGGTATGCTTCCCAAAAATTCCCTGGGAAGGCGGATGTTGAAGAAGTTGAAGGTTTATGCCGGAAACGACCATCGCCACGAAGCGCAGTGTCCCAAGCTGCTTTCGCTGTAGGGACCGGGGATGGCTTCCCCGGCTTATGATTAATACTGTAAATTTGCGGATGTGGAGAATCGTATGTTAGAAAAACGCTATTATGCGACGGGGCGAAGGAAAAGCGCCATCGCGAGGGTCTATATGAAGGAAGGCAGCGGAGTGCTGACGATCAATAAACGGGGCTTTGATGATTATTTTCCGCGGGAAAGCCTGAAGATGCTCATTCGTCAGCCCTTTGAGGTTGTCGGAAAGCCCGATGCCTTTGACTGTTACGTCAATGTCAGAGGGGGCGGGATTGCCGGTCAGGCCGGAGCCGTGAAGCATGCCATTTCGAGGGCCCTTCAGGAGTATGACGCAGACCTGCGTTCCCCCCTTAAAAAAGCGGGTTTTCTGACGCGGGATCCTCGGGCGAAGGAGCGGAAGAAATACGGCCAGCCCGGTGCGCGGAAACGCTTCCAGTTTTCAAAGCGCTAAGAACGTTACAGAGGGGGCCATGGCCCCCTTTTTTTTGCTGTTCGAACATTCGAATTTCTTTCTTCCATGCGGAAGCGCCCAGCTCCGGCATCGGAACCAGGAACCGTAGAGTGAGAGAGGGATAATCTATGATTAAAATAGGGATTTACGGCGCCAGTGGTTATACGGGCCAGGAATGCCTCCGCTTGCTTCTCCGTCACTCCGGCGTTGAGGTGGTGGCGATTACCTCACGGCGGTATGCCGGGCTTCCCATCGCTGATGTCTATCCGGTTTTTTCCGGGTTGACTTCCCTGAGTTTCATGGATGCTTCGCCGCAGGAGGTCACTGAACTGGCCGACGTGATTTTTCTGGCGCTGCCCCACAGCGAATCCATGAAGGTTGCCCCGCTTTTCTGGGAAAGCGGGAAAAAGGTAGTCGATCTCAGCGCGGACTATCGGTTGCGGGACATCGCCGTTTACGAATCCTGGTACGGAAAACATGCTTCCCCTCACCTCGTTCCAGAGGCCGTTTACGGAATTCCGGAGCTGTATCGGGAGGAAGTGGCAAAGACCCGTTTTGTGGCAAACCCCGGCTGTTACCCGACAAGCGTCATCCTTGGAATGGCCCCCGCCTTGAAAAACAAGCTCATTGACCCGGCATCTGTGATCGTGGATTCCAAATCCGGCACCAGCGGCGCCGGCCGTGAACCCCAGGTAGGGTCTCTCTTCTGCGAAGTCAACGAAGCGTTCAAGGCCTACAAGGTCGGCAGCCATCGCCACACACCCGAGATCGAACAGGAGTTGAGCCGCCTGGCCGGTGAGGAGATGAACATCTCCTTCACCCCGCACCTCCTTCCCATTGATCGGGGCATTCTGAGCACCATCTATGCGACGCTCACCCGAGAGGTGACCTCAGCGGAACTATCGGAAATTTACCGGGACTTTTATGCGGGAGAACGCTTTGTCCGGATATGCCGGCCGGGAACATTTCCAAATGTGGCCTTCGTCCGCGGCTCCAACTACTGCGATATCGGCACCGCTGTCGATCCCCGGACCCATCGCCTGATCGTCGTCTCGGCCATTGATAATCTGGTGAAGGGCGCGGCCGGTCAGGCCATCCAGAATATGAATATACTCTGTGGATTTCCGGAGGACATGGGGCTCGAGATGATTGCTCTGTTCCCCTGAGATCCGGCATGACCCGCTGAATGGTCTCAAAAGGCGTTTTTACGCGGAGGATTCCATGACTTTGAAGCTTTACAACACCCTTAGAAACAGAAAGGAAGTCCTTGTTCCCCTTCAGGAGGGGCGGGTCGGACTCTATGTGTGCGGAATCACCGTCTACGACATCTGCCACGTGGGTCATGCCCGGTCGGCCGTTGTCTTTGACGTCCTGAGAAGATACCTGGAGTACCGGGGTTACGAAGTCATCTATGTCAAGAATTATACCGATGTCGACGACAAGATCATCGCCCGCGCCAATGCGGAAGGGGTGAGCATCTATGATATCTCCAACCGCTATATCGCCGCCCACGATGAAGACATGTCGGGCCTGGGGGTTCTTCGGCCGACGGTCACTCCACGGGCGACGGAACACATCGACGGAATGATCAGGCTCATTGAAAAGCTCGTGGAGCGCGGACTGGCCTATGCCGTGAACGGCAACGTCTATTATGCCGTGGAGCGGTTCCCCGGTTATGGAAAGCTTTCAGGGCGCCAATTGGAAGACATGATGGCCGGTGCCCGGATCGATGTCGATGAGCAAAAGAACAATCCCATGGACTTTGCCCTCTGGAAGGCCAGCAAACCCAATGAACCTGCCTGGGACAGCCCCTGGGGGCCGGGACGGCCGGGTTGGCACATCGAGTGCTCCGTGATGAGCCAGAAGTATCTCGGCGACAGCTTTGACATCCATGGCGGCGGCGAGGATCTGGTTTTCCCCCATCATGAAAATGAAATCGCCCAATCCGAGGGGGCCACGGGCAAGCCGCTGGCCAATCTGTGGGTTCATAACGGCTTTGTGAAGATCAACAGCGAAAAGATGTCCAAGTCGCTGGGGAATGTCTTTTCCATTCAGGAGATGTTGTCCCGCTACTCCGCCGAGGCCATCCGACTGTTCATGCTCCAGAGCCACTACCGCAGCGCTGTGGATTTTTCCGAGGAATCCCTGTCGGAGGCGCGCCAGGGCATGGATCGGTTCTACACAGCCCTGAAGGCCATTTCGGACCTTCTAGCGGCATCCGGGGGGGATTCCGCGCCCCCTTCGCCCGAATCCCTGGCGGGAAAAACGGCTGAGCTCTTCACCCTTATTCAGAGTTTGCCGGATCGTTTTGTCGAGGCCATGGACGATGATTTAAACACCGCCCGGGCCATCGGGTACCTTTTTGATGCCGCCCGCCAGCTCAACGCATTCCTGAGTGATGCGAAAGCTGCCAGGTCCGATGCGGGACGCAACGTCCTGGCGCTGGCGGAAAAGACGATCAAGGAGATCGGTTACGTCCTGGGGCTGTTCCAGGAGGATCCCGATCTCTATTTCCAGAGGGACCGCGAACGGGAAACCCGCAAACGGGGCATCGAACCCGCCGAGATTGAACAGCTCATTGCCGAGCGCTGGGCGGCCAGAACAGAAAAGAACTGGCAGCGGGCTGACGAAATCCGTAAAATTCTGACGGAAAAAGGGATTGTCCTGAAGGACACCCCGACCGGGACGACCTGGAAAGTGGCCTAGCGCCATAGACCTCTGACCACCCGGCCGGGATGGTAAGGTCACCTTGCATCAGTTTCCGATTGCCACAAGGAAGAACTCTGCAATCTTTTCACATATGGCTTTTGTCTTTCCCGAACAGGTCATCCAATGGGCTTTTAGACGCTCCAGTCCTGTCTCAGCACGTGGGCAAGATCATTGGTCCACCATTGGTCATTGGTCGTTTCGACATTTTTATGCCCAAGAAGCCCCTGAACCTCCCGAATCAGGCGATTTTTCCAGACATTATATGAGTGTTTTTCTTGCTTCCTCAACCGATAAGGCAACAGGAAAGCGTTGTCCGCGTTTTGAACGAACCGCGTTGGACAGATCGCCGGTTTCTCAGCGAAGCACGTTACGGAACAGAAATAGAGCGGCATTGCATCATCTGTCTGTCTGATCTGCCACTCAGAAACATTTGGGACTGTTTTGAGAGTCTCGATAAATTGAACAGCAGAAGGATGGGATATAAATGATTACCCCGGATCAATTTCGAGTAAATGAAGCATGGATTGCAGTCAGAATTAATGAACGTTTCTTGTTTATCCAGGATGAACCTTACGATGTTTATGTATTGGTGGATGCCGCCAGCTGTTATGTATTGGGGCATGTTTTATTCCGTGTCGTGGATGAAGCGCCCCAAGAAAAGGATTTAAAAGAATTATTTCAAACAGCATTTGAGGCCAAAAACCAGTGGGCGGACATGTTAATCTTAACTGGAAACTCTCCAGCGGATGATGCCTTTAAAAATCAAGGGCAGCAAAAAGGGCTCTCTGCAAAAACAGTTGATCCATCAGAGTTGGAGCCAATTTTAGGCCCCTTGAAAGAATCTTTTGCTTCAGATTTCATGAGAGGCTCCTCATGATATTTTACTCGTGCCGACCCGGAAAGACGGGCGGCGCATTCAATGGTATCAAGAGTCAAAAAACCAGGACTATACGAGTTTTTTAAAACATCGGAGATCTTACAGCCGCCGTTGATTTCGGCGTTCTATTCTACTGAAAAAAGGGGGACCATGAAAATCGGCTTGGCTTTGGGAGGTGGCGGCGTTCGAGCTTTGGTGCATATTCCTGTCCTGGAGACGCTCGATGATTTAGGCATCAAGCCGTGCATTATCGCAGGAACCAGCATGGGTGCGGTTATCGGCGCGCTGTATGCCTCCGGGATGTCCGGCAGGGAGATCAGAGAACGCATCAGCAGGCACCTCATCCTGAAAGATGATACCTGGCGGGACATCATGGCGAAAAAAAACCATCTCTTGAAATGGGTCACGGCCCTTTCCGCGGAATTTCCACGCGGCGGGTTCATTCAAACGCAGGGATTTTTGGAGTATCTCTTCAGCGAGATAAGGATTCGGACTTTCGAAGAATTGGAGGTTCCTCTTTTGGTCATTGCCGCGGACTATTGGACTGCGGAGGAGATCGTGTTTGAGAAAGGCGATCTGATCCCTGCGCTGCAGGCCACGATGGCTGTGCCGGGGGTCTTTGCCCCGGCGTCCATCGAGGGGAGAGTCCTTGTGGATGGAGGCGTCGTTAACCTGGTGCCCTACGACCACCTTTTAGAGCGGGCCGATTTCACCATCGCCGTGGATGTGAGCAAGGTGCGCAACCATGGAAAAGGAGAAATTCCCGGCGCTCTTGAGTCTGTTCTGCGGGCTTTCAATATCATGCAGGCTTCAGCCATTGCGGAAAAGATGAAGCACTGCAAGCCCGATATTTATGTTCAGCCGCAGATCCAGGATGTGCGAATGCTTGATTTTGGAAAGGCGGAGGAGATTTTCCTGCAGGCAGCGCCAGCCATCGACTTGTTGAGAAAAAGACTGAAAACAGTGACTTATCGGACAGGGGGCCTCCGAAAAACGGTCATAAAGCGGACCCCGTGCCCATGAAACGAGACCATTTCATCCTCATCGGGGATGGCGCTAAGCCGTTGCGTGAATCATCTGAAGAAACTCGAAGCACCCTCCCGTTTTATTGACCGAACGATCGCCATCACTTCCAACGGAACAGCTACTTGGTCCAGCCGTAAAGCGGCGGA